>NBJMC04203__coassemble_146_pt1 | contig 80353 bp, 69 predicted proteins | sample NBJMC04203__metabat2_low_PE_031 | metagenome-assembled genome bin NBJMC04203 | reverse complement strand
TATACTATATTCTATAAATCTTTTTTTAATAGAAATAGTAGTTTTTCGTTTCCAGGAGGCTGATAAATGGCGTAGTTAAGCCATTTGTTGCGGAAACGAGGTCGGAAACGAACTGGAAACCAACCGGAAACGAACTCCAAACTGGCTGTAAACTTTATGAACAAATTGTTTCTGATTTGTGACATTATTGGATTGAGTCTCCTTCCGTCCCCTCCGTTTCCGCCACTTCGTTTCCAAAAACCCCCTTCACCTATACCCCGAACCGCCCTAAAAGTTGCATCCAAACGTGCAACCAAAACACCCTGCGCCACGGATTGAAAGCAGAATATTTCTCCTGGTCAAAGCTAAAGGAGACGACGCAGCCAATTGCCCGCACCACCTCAAAGTGGCAAATCCATCTGCGACAGTGGCAGAAACCAGCCCGGCGCGATGCGTAAGCGAGCGCGAAAAGGGCGGAGACTTCGCACCAGCGGGTTCCAAGGGGCGCAGCCCCTGGCGCGCCTTTGGTGACTTTCCCCGCGACGGGAAAGTCACCCGGGTGCAGGGCGGAGCGCCTGCATAGTGGGGCGTAGGGGCTGCCAGCTCCGCATAAACTCTCCCCGGGTGCAGGGCGGAGCGCCTGCTCAAGGGGAGTGCAGAGGGGCAACGCCCCTCGCATATCGGGCCACGCAGGGGCCACCCGCCCCTGCAAAATCCCCTTGGGGAAGCCCCCAACCAAATGTAAACCAAAACCCATTTTCAATAGAAAAAATAAAACAGGAGGTAAACCTTATGGACTACAAACCGGAAGAAGCAATGATGATTAAACTGGACTATGAGCTTCCCGAATACCCGACCTTCGTCGAGGGCATCCGCCGTGCGCCGCACCGCGAATCCCACCTCACCCAGGCCGATAAGGAGCTCGCCATCAAAAACGCCCTGCGCTACATCCACCCCGACCACCACAAACAGATGGCCAAGGAGTTCGCGCAGGAGCTGGAGGAGCACGGCCGCATCTACGGCTACCGCTTCCGCCCGCAGGGGGAAATCCACGGCAAGCCGATCGACCAGTACAAGGGCAACTGCATCGAGGGCAAGGCCTTCCAGGTCATGATCGACAACAACCTCGACTTCGACGTCGCCCTCTACCCCTATGAGCTGACCACCTACGGCGAGACCGGCCAGGTCTGCCAAAACTGGATGCAGTACCGCCTGATCAAAAAATACCTCGAGGTGCTCACCGACGACCAGACCCTCGTCGTCGAATCCGGCCACCCGCTGGGCCTGTTCAAATCCCACAAGACCTCCCCGCGCGTCATCATCACCAACGGCCTGATGATCGGCATGTTCGACAATCAGGAATCCTTCAACCGCGCCGCCGCTCTGGGCGTCGCCAACTACGGCCAGATGACCGCCGGCGGCTGGATGTACATCGGCCCGCAGGGCATCGTCCACGGCACCTTCAACACCCTTCTCAACGCCGGACGTCTGGTGCTGGGCATCCCGAAGGAGGGCAACCTCGCCGGCAAGCTCTATGTCACCTCCGGCCTTGGCGGCATGTCCGGCGCGCAGGGCAAGGCGGCCGACATCGCGGGCGCGGCCTCGATCATCGCCGAGGTCGACATTTCCCGCATCATGACCCGCTACACCCAGGGCTGGGTCGACAAGTACACCGACAGCCTCGATCAGGCGCTGGAGTGGGCGCAGGCGGCGCAGAAGGCCGGCGAGCCCTGCGCGGTCGCTTACCACGGCAACGTCGTCGACCTGCTGGAGTACCTGATCGAGAAAAACGTCCACATCGACCTGCTCTCCGACCAGACCTCCTGCCACGTTCCGTACGACGGCGGCTACTGCCCGCAGGGACTGACCTTCGAGCAGCGCACCGAGATGCTGGACAAGGACCCCGAGGGCTTCAAGGAGCTGGTCAACAAGACGCTGCGCCACCACTTTGAGCTGATCTGCAAGCTGCACGACCAGGGCACCTACTTCTTCGACTACGGCAACAGCTTTATGAAGGCGGTCTTTGACGCCGGCGTTCCGCAGATCTGCAAGAACGGCCACGACGAGCTGGACGGCTTCATCTTCCCGTCCTACGTCGAGGACATCCTCGGCCCCTGCCTGTTCGACTACGGCTACGGCCCGTTCCGCTGGTGCTGCCTGTCCGGCAAGCCGGAGGACCTGGACGCCACCGACGCCGCGGCGATGGAGTGCATCGACCCCAACGCCCGCTATCAGGACCGCGACAACTGGCTGTGGGTCCGCGACGCCAAGAAGAACAAGCTGGTCGTCGGCACCCAGTGCCGCATCCTCTATCAGGACGCCTACGGCAGAACCAAGATCGCGCTCAAGTTTAACGAGATGGTCCGCCAGGGCAAGATCGGACCGGTCATGCTCGGCCGCGACCACCACGACACCTCCGGCACCGACTCCACCTTCCGTGAGACCTCCAACATCAAGGACGGCTCCAACATCATGGCGGATATGGCGGTACAGTGCTTCGCCGGCAACTGCGCCCGCGGCATGAGCCTGGTTGCCCTGCACAACGGCGGCGGCGTCGGCATCGGCAAGGCCATCAACGGCGGCTTCGGCATGGTGCTGGACGGCTCTGAACGGGTCGACGAGATCCTCAAGGTCTCGATGATCTGGGACGTCATGAGCGGTGTTGCCCGCCGCAGCTGGGCGCGCAACGAGCACTCGATCGAAACCTGCGTCGAGTTTAACCAGTCCCACCCGGGCCAGTACCACGTCACCCTGCCGTACATCGCGGACGACAAGGTTATCAAGGAAGCGCTGGCAGCGGTGGAAAACAAATAACATCTAACATCGTTATTGCACACCTATAAGGCCCGTCCACAGCCGGGCGGGCCCTTTCTTTATCAACAATCAGGAGGTCATTTCCTATGGCAAGAATTATCGAATGCGTTCCAAACTGCTCCGAGGGCAGAAACAAAGAGGTCATCGAGTACATCGCCGACGCGGTGCGCAGCGTGCCGGGCGTCGCGCTGATGGACTACTCCTCCGACGAAAACCACAACCGCAGCGTCTTCACCATCGTCGGCGACCCCGACCAGATGGGCGAGGCGGCCTTCCGCTTTGCCAAAGCCTGCGTCGAGAAGATCGACATGACCAAGCACCACGGCGAGCATCCCCGCATGGGCGCGGTGGACGTCATCCCCTTCACCCCGGTCAAGGACGTCAGCATGGAGGAGTGCGTCGAGCTGTCCAAAAAGGTCGGCCAGCGCATCTGGGAGGAGCTGAAGATGCCGGTCACCCTGTACGAAGAATCGGCCACCGCTCCGCACCGCAGAAATCTCGCCGCCATCCGCAAGGGCCAGTTTGAGGGCATGCCGGAGAAGCTGCAGGATCCAAAATGGTACCCGGACTACGGCAACCATGAGATTCACCCGACCGCCGGCATCGTCGCCGTCGGCGCGCGCTTCCCGCTGGTCGCCTTCAACATCAACCTCTCCACCTCCGACGTCGAGATCGCCAACAAGATCGCCAAGACCATCCGCGAATCCTCCGGCGGTATGCGCTGGGTTAAATCGATCGGCGTCATGCTCGAGGAGCGCAACACCGCCCAGGTTTCGATCAACATGACCAACTACACCAAGACCCCGATCTACCGCGTCTATGAGACGGTCCGCTTCGAGGCTGCCCGCTACGGCGTACAGATCATCGGTTCGGAGCTGATCGGCATCGTCCCGATGGACGCCCTGGTCGAGACGGCGGAGTACTACCTCAAGCTGGAAAACTTCGACAAGGACAACCAGGTCATGGAGAAGCACCTGCTGTAAATTTCCTCCCCCACCCAAACCCGAAAGGAGAATCAACGCTATGGCTTCCCTGTTGATCCACAATATCGGCATGCTCGCCACCGCCACCGGCTCCGCTGCAAAGGCCGGGGCGGCGCAGGGCGAAATCTGCATCCTGCGCAACGCCTATGTCGCGGTGCAGGACGATACCATCACCGCTGTGGGGGAAGGCGCCTTCCCCCAGGCGTTTCTGACCGAGGGCTGTACCCTGATCGACGCGCAGGGCAAACTGGTCACCGCGGGCCTTGTGGACGCGCACACCCACCTTGTTTTCGGCGGCTGGCGCGAGGACGAGCTGGCCTTAAAGCTGCACGGCGTGCCGTACCTGGACATCCTGGCGCAGGGCGGCGGCATCCTCTCCACCGTGCGCGCCACCCGCAAGGCCAGTGAGGACGAGCTGTATGACAAGACCGCCAAGGCCCTGGACACCATGCTCTCCTACGGCACCACCACCTGCGAGGCCAAGAGCGGCTACGGGCTGGACATGGAAAACGAGCTCAAGCAGCTGCGGGTCGTCCATCGCCTGAATGAGGGGCAGCCGGTGGAGCTCATCTCCACCTTCATGGCGGCCCACGCCCTGCCGGAGGAGTATAAGGACAACCGCGAGGGCTACCTTGCGCTCATCATCGACCGGATGCTGCCCTATGTGGCGGAGCACAAGCTCGCCGAATACTGCGACGTCTTCTGCGAGACCGGCGTCTTTACCCCTGCGGAATCACAGCGCATCCTGACCGCGGCGCAGAAGCTGGGGCTCGGGGCCAAAATCCACGCTGACGAGATCGACCCCATCGGCGGCTCCCAGCTTGCCGGTCAGATCGGCGCGGTGTCGGCCGAGCACCTGATCGTCTGCCCGGACGAGGGCATCGCCTCGATGGCAAAGGGCGGCACCATCGCCTGCCTGCTGCCGGCCACCTCCTTCTATCTGGGCGCCACCTTTGCACCGGCCAAAAAGATGATCGAGGCAGGGGTTCCGGTCGCCATCGCCACCGACTTTAACCCAGGCTCCACCCCGAACCTCTCGCTGCAGCTGGCGATGAATATTGCCTGCTACCGCTACCGCATGACCCCGGAGGAGACCCTCACCGCCGCCACCTTGAACGCCGCCGCAGCCATCGGCCGCGCGGACAGGGTCGGCACCGTCGAAACCGGCAAGCAGGCCGACCTGCTGCTCTGGGATGCGGACAACCTCAACTACATCTTCTACCGCTACGGCTCCAACCTGGTCAAGACGGTCATCAAGGCCGGCCAGGTTGTCAAGCAAAACTAGCCTGCCATCTTCTGGCTAGAAAATCAGGAAAGGAAGGATTCCCATGAAACTGACCGAGATGAAGGTCAACGACTTTATCGATCTGCTGGCCTCCGACGCTCCGGCGCCGGGCGGCGGCTCCGCTTCCGCTCTGGCGGGCGCGATGGGCGTCGGCCTGTCCAAGATGGTGGCCGCGCTGACCACCGGCAAGGCAAAATATGCCGAGCATGAGGACACCGTGCAGGAGATTCTCTCCAAGGCGGGCTCGCTGACCGAAAAGCTCACCGCCGCCATCGACCGCGACACCGAGGCCTTTGACGGGGTTTCCGCCGTCTTTGCGATGCCAAAGAGCACCGACGAGGAGAAGGCCGCCCGCAAGGAAGCGATGCAGAAGGCGCTCAAGGAGGCCACCCTGGTCCCCTACGAGACGATGGAGCTCTGCCTGCAGTCGCTCAAGGTGGTCAAGCTCGGCGTCGGAAAAACCAACACCAGCGCCGCCAGCGACCTGGGTGTAGCGTCGCTCAACTTAAAATCCGCCGTCCAGGGCGCGTGGCTCAACGTGCTGATTAACCTTGCCGGCATCAAGGACGAGGCTTTTGTGGCCGAGTACAAGTCCAAGGGCGAGGCGATTCTGGCCGAGGCGCTGCCGCTGGCCGACGAAATCTACAACGACATCTTAAAGAGCCTGTAAACAGGCAGCAAAAAAGGGAAGGCATGACGCCTTCCCTTTTTTATTGGGTAAATGTTACTTTTCCTCGATTGCTTTGGGCTCTGCCGCCAGCGGGCGGTTGAGGATTTCCATAAATTCTTCGCCGGTGATGGTCTCCTTCTCCAGCAGGTACTGCGCCAGCTCATGCAGCTTTGGCAGGTTGTCCGAAAGGATCTGCTTGGCGCGGTCGTGACACTGCTCGATAATCTGGCGGACCTCCTCGTCGATCTTGGCCGCTGTCTGCTCCGAGCAGGCCAGCGAGGTGTCGCCGCCCAGATACTGGTTGCTCACCGTCTCCATCGCCACCATGCCGAAATTGTCGCTCATGCCCAGCCGCGTGACCATGGCGCGGGCCAGCTTGGTGGCCTGCTCGATGTCGTTGGACGCACCGGAGGTGATCGAGCCGAAGATCAGCTCCTCCGCCACCCGGCCGCCGGTGTAGGTGGCGATCTTGTCCAGCGCCTCCTCCTTGCTCATCAGCAGGGTATCCTGCTCCTCCACCTGCATGGTGTAGCCCAGCGCGCCGGAGGTGCGGGGAACGATGGTGATCTTATGCACCGGGGCGGAGTGCTTCTGCATCGCCGCAACCAGCGCGTGGCCGGTCTCGTGGTAGGCCACAATCTTCTTGTCCTTCTCGGAGACGACAGCGCCCTTGCGCTGATAGCCCGCGATGACCGTCTCGACCGATTCTTCCAGGTCCTCCTGCTCCACCTTGGAGCGGCCGTTGCGCACCGCACGCAGCGCCGCCTCGTTGACGATGTTGGCAAGCTCCGCACCGGAAGCGCCGGCGGTAGCTCTGGCAATTACCCGGTAGTCGATGTTGTCCGCCATCTGCTTGTCCTGCGCATGTACCCGCAGGATGGCCTCTCTGCCCTGCAGGTCCGGCAGCTCAACCGGGACGCGCCGGTCAAACCGTCCGGGACGCAGCAGCGCCGGGTCCAGCGAATCGGGGCGGTTGGTGGCCGCCAGGATGACGACGCCCTTCTTGCCGTCAAAGCCGTCCATCTCGGTCAGCAGCTGGTTTAAGGTCTGCTCACGCTCGTCGTTGCCGCCTAAGGAACCGTCGCGCTTTTTGCCGATGGTGTCGATCTCGTCGATAAAGACGATGCAGGGGGCCTTCTCCTGCGCCTGATTGAACAGGTCGCGCACACGCGCAGCGCCGGCGCCGACAAACATCTCCACAAACTCCGAGCCGGAGATGGAGAAGAACGGAACGTTTGCCTCGCCCGCAACGGCCTTGGCCAGCAGGGTTTTACCGGTTCCGGGAGGGCCCTGCAGCAGGACACCCTTGGGCATCTGCGCGCCGATCGACTCATACTTCTGCGGGTTGTGCAGAAAATCCACAATCTCCTTGAGGGCCTCCTTGGCCTCGTCCTCGCCCGCAACGTCGGCGAAGGTCTTACCGGTCTGCGCCTCGACATAAACCTTGGCGTTGCTCTTGCCGAACATCATCGAGTTCGCGCCGCCCATCCGTTTCTGCAGCGAGCGGGAGAGCAGCTGACCGACCACGACAAAGATCAGAATTGGAATGCCGACACTGATAAACAGGTACATCAGCGGGGACATCGGCTCCTCAATCTCCTTGCCGTAGGTGACGTCGGCCTCCTCCAGACGGTTGACCAGCTCCGGGTCACCCATATTGCCGGTGATGTAGACCGTCCAGTCGTTGTTTTCGTCCTTGAGCAGGTACTCAATCTGCTGATCCTGCACCTCAACCTGGGAAATCTTTCCGTCTTCCAGGTCGCTCATAAAGGTGCTGTAATCCACCTGCACCTCCTGCCGCCGCAAAACGGAGGGGAAAAGCAGGAAATTGAGCAGCATCATGATGAGCAGTGCAATGATGTAGTAATAAATCAAAGGTTTTCTGGCATTGTTGTTTTTTACCTCATTCATGGTCATTCTCCTTCTGAGACAATATCCTTCTTCTCATATTTTGTATCATAACACAAAAAAAATTGCTGTTCAATTATTCTATTCACTTCTTTACAGAAAGTTATTATTGTACATATTTTACAGCATATCCTGCAAATGTAAGTAAAATCTGTACAAAAAAGGCTTGTTTTTCCTGCTTTGCGTACAGAAAAAAAGGAGGCCTCTGGCCTCCCTTTTTTCTGGTGTTCTGTCCCTCTGCGATTAGTCGCAGCAGCAGTTGCAGCCACAGTTGTTGCAGCTGTTGTTGCAGCTATTGCTGCCGCAGTTGCAGTTGTTGCCGCAGCTGTTGTTGCAGCCGCAGCCACAGTTGTTGCCGCAGCAGCCATTAAAGCTGTAGTTGCCGCAGCCGAAGAAGAGGAGAATGAGAATGATAATCCACCAGTTATTGTTGTACATAGATAAGTACCTCCTGATAATTGATTTCGGACTATACTATGAAGAGCTCAGAAAAATGGTTCCCGTCCTTTTGGCTCCGGCCGAAGCGCATCGATATTTTTGCGCGGCTGCGGTATAAACGCCGGCGCTGCTCCAATATTCTGCTGTGATGGGGCGCTCGTGATTTGTGTTTTTTCTTTTCCCCACCGGGCCGGCAAAAAGGCGTTTTTGTTTTTCTGCCGCTGTTCATTACCAGTATAAGCGCGGCAGGGATTTTGTGTGCACCCGGCCGCGCCTCAAACTTCCTTTGTCAAAAACACGAAAGGATGGTACTCCCATGTTTCGATTCAAGGGCTTTTCTCCCCGCGCCAACGACGCGATCAACCTGGCCCTCTCCCAGGCCTGCCTGCTGGGCCACACCTATATCGGCAGCGAGCACCTGCTGCTCGGGCTGCTGCTGGAGGGCGGCGGGCCAAGCGCCGCCCTCACCCAAAAGGGCGTCACCCCCGACCAGGTGCTGGAGCTGCTGATCAAGACGGTGGGGCGCGGCATCCAGTCCCGCCTTTCCCCCACCGATATGACCCCGCGCTGCCGGCACATCCTGGAGCAGAGCCTGCTGGAGAGCAAGAAGGATTCCGGCAGGCTGACCGAGCCCGAGCACATCCTGCTGGCGATGCTGCGGGAAAAGGAGTGCTACGCCCTGCGGTTTCTGATGGAGCTTGGGGTGGAGCCGCTCTTATTCTATCAGGAATACAGCGACACGGTGCGGGGCTTTTCGCGGGAGGGAACCCCCGCACAGAGCGCCGCACGCAAAAATACCGCGCGTCCGATTCTGCTGGAAAAGTTTGGCCGGGACCTGACCGAAAAGGCCCGCTGCCGCCAGCTCGACCCGGTGATCGGCCGGGAAAAGGAGATCGACCGGGTGGTGCGCATCCTCTCGCGGCGCAGCAAAAATAACCCCTGCCTCATCGGGGAGGCGGGGGTTGGCAAGACCGCCATCGCGGAAGGGCTGGCGCAGCGCATCGCCCAGGGCCGGGTTCCCAAATCGCTGCAGGGCAAGCGTCTGATCGCGCTGGACTTAGTCTCGATGGTGGCCGGCACCAAGTACCGCGGCGAGTTTGAGGAGCGGGTCAAAAACATGATGGACGAAGCCGCTGCCGCCCAGGACATCATCCTCTTTATCGACGAGATTCACAACATCATCGGCGCGGGCGCGGCGGAGGGTTCGATCGACGCCGCCAACATCCTCAAGCCCCAGCTCTCCCGCGGGGAGATCCAGCTGATGGGCGCCACCACCGTCGCCGAGTACCGCCGCTACATCGAAAAGGACAGCGCGCTGGAGCGCCGCTTTCAGAGTGTGCTGGTGGAGGAGCCCAGCGACGAGGAGAGCGTGCAGATTCTGCGCGGCATCCTCCCCCGCTATGAGCAGCACCACGGCGTCAAGATCACCGAGGAGGCGGTGCAGGCCGCGGTGCGGCTTTCCCGGCGGTATCTGCCCGACCGCTTTCTGCCGGACAAAGCCATCGACCTGATGGACGAGGCCGCCGCCCAGGTCTCCCAGCAGGTATCCTCCCGCCCGGACCCGACCTACCAGAAGATCGACGAGGCGCTGCACGAGCTGCGCGAACAAAAGCAGGCGGCCATCCTGCGGCAGGACTTTGAACAGGCCGCCATCCTGCGCGACCGGCAGAACCAGGCGGTGGAACAGCTTGCCCTGCTCACCGACCAGCTGCAGAAAAAGCGCGGCGGGCTGCGCGGCGCGGTCACCGCGCGGGACATCGCCCAGGTGGTCAGCGAAAGCACCGGCATCCAGGTCTCGTCGCTGATGTCCCGCATCCTGCCCCAGTCTGTCCAGAGCCGCCAGCTGTTGGGAATGGAGCAGGCCCTCTCACGGCGGGTGGTGGGCCAGCAGGAGGCGGTGCACGCGGTCTGCAGGGCCATACGCCGGGCGCGGGTGGGCTTAAACGATCCCCGCCGCCCCTACGCCTCCTTCCTCTTTCTCGGCCCCACCGGCGTCGGCAAAACCGAGCTGTGCAAGGCGCTGGCCGAGGAGCTGTTCGGCTCACAGGACTGCATGATCCGGCTGGATATGTCCGAATATATGGAAAAGCACTCGGTGGCGCGGATGATCGGCTCCCCGCCCGGCTATGTCGGCTTTGAGGAGGGCGGCCAGCTCACCGACCTGATCCGCCGCCGTCCCTACTCGGTGGTGCTGCTCGACGAGGTGGAAAAGGCCCACCCCGACGTGCTCAACCTGCTGCTGCAAATTTTAGAGGACGGCAGCCTCAAGGATTCTCAGGGGCGCAGGGCCAGCTTCCAAAACGCGGTCATCATCATGACCTCCAACATCGGCGCGCGCTACTTCTTTGAGCGCAGCGCGCTGGGCTTTGCGCAGGGCTGCGCAGAGAGCGGCGGCAAACTCAGCGAGCGCACCTCCCAGCTGGTGCTGGAGCAGCTGCGGCAAAGCTTCTCGCCGGAATTTTTAAACCGCATCGATGAGACGATTCTGTTCTACCAGTTGGGTGAGCAGGAGTTGGACCGCATCTGCCAGAACCTGCTCGCCCAGCTCTCTGAGCGGATCGGCGCGCTGGATATGCGCCTTAGCTGCACCGAGGCCGCCCGCCGCGAGCTGTGCGCCAAAGGCTACAGTCCCCGCTATGGGGCGCGTCCGCTGCGCCGCGCGGTGCAGAAGCTGATCGAGGACCCCGCCGCCGAGATGATTTTGAGCGGCGAGCTGCAGCCGCAGGGGACGCTGCTGTGCGACTACAATCAGGAGGAGCACGCCATCTGCCTGACGGCAAAGCGATAAACGATTTTGCGCAAAAAAGAGGACTGATGGATTTTCCATCAGTCCTCCAGTTCTTCCGGGTCCACCTCTTCCCAAAGGGAGGGTTTGGCCGGCGCCTTTGCCGGCATTTTTGCCGGCATTTTTGCCTTGCTGTCCGGCGCGACAAAGATATCCTCCCGGCTGACCAGTTCCCCCGGCTTCTCGTGCGGCACCGTCACCACCCGCGGATAGGGGTAGGGCACGCCGCTGCGGTCGAACATCTCCTTGACCGCCAAGCGGATGCCGCGCTCCACCGCCCACTGCTTCATCGGCTTCACCTTGCAGGTGATGTTGACCTCCATGTTCGACTCCTTCATGGCGGTCACCCCCAGCACCTGCGGCTTTTCCTCGGTCAGGTCCGGGTGCTGGCGCGCGTACTCGGTCACCGCCAGGTCGATTAAATCCAGCACCTTGGCGGTGTCCGCCTCATAGGAGATCGGCAGCGTCACCGACGCCACCGCGTTGCCCTTGTTGTAGTTGATGACCCGGGTGATGCTGCCGTTGGGAATGATGATCTGGTCGCCCTTGGCCGAGCGCAGATAGGTCACCCGCATGGCGGTGGCCTCCACCGTCCCCTCCACGTCATCGATCCGGATGTAATCCCCGACCGAAAACTGGTTTTCAAAGATCATGAACATCCCCGAGATGACGTCCTTGACCAGGCTCTGCGCGCCAAAGCCGATGGCAAGGCTGCCGACGCCCGCGGTGATGAGCAGGTTGCTCAGCGGCTCGCCCATCCCCAGGATGCTCAGCACAATCAAAAGGGCGATGAAGTAGATGATGTACCGCGCCACACTGCGCAGCAGGGTCATCAGGGTGCGCGTCCGCTTGGCCGTGGCAGTCTCGCCCTGATATTTGGGCGACTTTAAGGTGTGGCCGGTCGCCCAGGACACCACCTTCAGCGAAATCTTTGCCAGCAGTACAACGACGATAATCAAAAACAGGCCCCACAAAATGTTGCCGCGGTTCTGGATAATTCCCTCAACCAGTTCCTCCAGATTTTGTCGGAACTGGCCGCTCACCGTCGCCACCTCCTGCACCAGATCCTGCTGCTCTACCTGCAAAAACATTTTTCTCACCCGCTTCCTTCCTTTTTCGGGACCTAGACTTTGAGGATGTCCAGCATCCGGCTGTCGATCTCCCAGACCTGATTGTCGCTGTGCTGCTTTAAAAACAGCTGCAGCAGCCGCTGGGTACAGCTGAGCATCGGCTGTCGGGCAAGCTCCAAAGGATAGGTGCCCCGCAGCCGCAGCTGAAAGTCCTCGTCCAGCGTCCGGTAATCCTTAAACTGGTGGGTCTCCTTCTTCTCATAGTAGCACTGCAGCCGCACCAGCTTGTCCCGCACAAACTCCATCCGGGAAAGGACGTACAGAAAGTTTTCCCGCTGAATCTCAAACAGGATGCCCCGCAGCGCATAGATAATCTCAAACTCCCACTCCACCAGCGTGCCGCGGAAGGTCTGCTGGTCCATTTCCTCCAGCTGGGAGGAGTGCATCCGCTGCAGCACCTGGCCGGTCTTGTCGGTCAGAATCTTCCAGTGGGAGGAGCGCACCTGCAGCGCCCGGGTGGGCAGCAGCACGATGTCAAATTCCAGCCCGTTTTTTAAAAAGACATACAGAAAGACGCCCGCCGGCAGCGGCTTTGGACGGATGTAGACCGCATCGGCAAACATCCTCTCCACCCGGGTGCGCAGGAAGGCAAGCTGGTCGGCGGAAAAGGTGGAAAAGATCAGGTCGATGTCGGAATATTGGTCCCCAAAACCATCCACCCCGGAGCCCACCTGCACAATCCCCTCCACCTCGGGATAGGTGGAGACCGCCGTCGCCGCCTGGATCAACAGCTTGGCCCGCTCCTTCTCAGTATACATAACAATCACTCATCCCCTAATCTTGCTCTGGATCCGGACATCCCGCCCGACAAACTCAAACTGTTCATAGCCGCCAAACAGTCTGGACGCCAGCCGGTCGGTGTAGCGCTTGCTGATCTCCTGGAAGGTGAGGTTGGTGCTGATGATGGTCGGCCGCCCTTCCAGAAGACGTGTATTGATAATATTATACAGCATGGAGGTGACGAATTGGCTCAAAAATTCTGTTCCAAGGTCGTCTAAAATCAAAAGATCGCACTCCAGCACCAGCGACAGGTAGCTCTGCTGGTCCTCGTCCTGGGTGTTGAAGCTGAACTTCTCCTTTTCCAGCTTGCCCAGCAGGTTCTGCGCCGAGCCGTACACCACGCCGTAGCCCTTTTCGATCACCTGCCCGGCGATGGCCAGCGACAGGTGGGTCTTGCCAAGACCGGTGTTGCCCAGAAAGAGCAGGCTGGGCGGCGCGGTGCGGCGATAGCGGTCGATCAGAAAATCCCGTGCATAGGCGGCGCAGTAGTTTTTGACCATCGCCATCTTTTCCCGCGGCACCACCCCGTTGGGCAGCGGCTGGACGCTGTAATAGTCCAGCGAGAAGTTGGAAAACCGGCAGTCCTGCGGGTGCGCCGCCCCCAGCGCATCGAACGCCGCCTGCCGCAGCAGCTTCTGGAAGCACTCGCATTTCTGTGCGCCGATATAGCCGGTGTCCTGACACTTTTTGCAGGTGTAGCCGTCGTCGCGGTAAATTTCCAGCAGCCCCGCCGCCTCCAGCAGGTCGTCCCGCTGCTTTTGCAGCGCAAGGCTCTGGGTCTTGAGCCGCTCGATGATCTGCTCCAGATTGTCCGGCGCGCCCGCCACCGCCTGGATGGTCTTCATCCCCACCTGCCGCAGCTGGCTGTCGATCTGCTCGATCTGCGGCAGCAGGCGGTAAATCTCCTGCCGGTGCCGCTGGCTCTGCTCCCTGGCGCGCTGTCTCCGGTCGGCCAGCACCGCCGCCGCGCGGTCATAGATCTCTTTTGGAAAGCCCATTTGTTTCTTCCCTCCTTCGGTTTTCTACCGGTCCTCGCCCATCAGCCACCGGCCATCCTGTTGGTTTTCGCTCATCAGTTTCCTGTAGTATTCGTTCGGTGTGGAGACGGTGTAGTCGTTTGCGGGGTCGGCCGGGGTCGTAGTCGCTCACCGCAACCATCCTGTATAGGCCCTCATAGTAGTCCCACAGCGACGGCTCGATCTGCCCGCGAATCTGCTGCGGGCGGCGGTGCAGCTCCCAGAGGCTCAGCGGCGCTTCTGCGCCAAAGCGGCTGCCGTACACAAAATCCAGCACGCCAAACCACCCGCTATAGTGCGCCTCGACCACCACATGGCCGTTGTAGGGCCTGTCCGGGTTGACCAGATGACCGATCCTGGCCGGGATGCCCGCGCAGTTGAGCAGCGCCACCCCCACCCGGGCAAGGTCGGCGCACCAGTCGGTGCCGCGCTGCAAAATCTGCTGCTCGGTTCCGCCAAAGCGCATCTGCTCAAACGGAAGGTCGCAGCTTTGCGCGATGCCGGCAGTCAGGCTCAGCAGGTTGTCGATTGTTTCCACCGCGCTTTTTCCCACAAACTGCCGGGTGAAGGGATAGAGCGCGTGCTCCTTCATCGCGGGATTGACCGCTGGAACTTCGCCGTACAACAGCGGCAGGGAATCCTCCTCCAGCAAAATCATCCGCTCCATCAGCTGGTGGTCGATGGAGCCGGGCGCGTGCAGGTCGCTGCGCAGCATGACCTCGTACGCCTTGCCGAATACGCCGTAGCCTTGTTTCATCGCTTCTCCTTATCGTCTCAATTCCGGTTGTGGTTGGTCCTGCCCGGCGCCTGTCCGCCATAGGTGATGTACTGCTGAATCTGATCGAAGTCGATCGAGGACTGCTCGCTCTTCTGCATCGCCTTGGCACTCTGGCGCTCCTGGGCGGCCTGCTGGGTGGTGGTGATCCCCTTGTCGTGCCAGCTGGACAAGATTTTGTTGATGTAGGCAAACGAGACCTTTCCAATCTGGTCGATGGCGCGCTCATAGGCCAGCTTCACCATCGCGATGTCAAAGTGGTAGTCCAAAAACCAGGTGTCGATGTACTTGCACTCCTGGCGGGTCAGCGCCCGGTCGTGAATGCCGAAGGCCGACCGCACCTGCCCCTGCGCGGTGTCCTGCTGCTGGCGGCGGCTGAGGTACTGCTCGGCCTGTTCATAAGTGTAGATGTTTTCGGACATCATATCGGTAAGCAGCTTGGAGAGAGCGCGCATGTTCGGCATGTTTTTGGCGCAGCAGTGGGCGGCGGCCAGCAGGATATATTCCGGCGGCAGGCCCGCGTAGGTGTAGAAGGAGACCAGCGTCTCGATCTCGCTGCGGGTGAGCACCTTGCCCATCTGTGCCTGCACTGCCTCCACCAGCTGGGAGATGCTGGCGTCGTTTTGGGAGAGGGTGTGGATCTCGTCGATCGCCATCGTCCGCTTCTGCGCCTGCAGCCCCACCTGAACCCGGGACTGCTGAGAGGGCTCGGGCCGGTATGCAGTCTGCGCTTCCGGTTGCTGCGCTGGCTGCGCCTGCTCTTTCCCGGTCAGGAAACCCTGCTCCACCCAGTAGTCCAGCGCCTGCAGCGCCTTTTCCTGCGGGAGCATCAGCCGGTTTGCCAGATACCCCGGGTCCACCGGCTGCTGCTGATGCTGCATCAGGTAGAGCAGCACCTGCAGCGCCTCGCGCGATGCGGTGCAGAGCAGCTGCTCAGAGAGCGACGGCACCGCAAAGACGGACGAAAATTTGGTATAATCAATCTGATAACGCATAAAAACCCATTCCCCTGTTTTGATGATAGCCTTGTTGTCTTATTATATCAGAAAAAAAACGCTTTGTTAAGATGCCGCTTCCTTTTTGTTTCGCTCGCCCCTCCCATTCCGGGCGCGGGGCGGATGGACAAGATTTTGGATTTGGTATATAATAAAGCCAACGTCCGCCGACAAAGCGGCTGCGCCTGCGGCTTTTTGTGGGAAGCCATCCGGCACTCCCGCTTTTTGGACAATCCAAACTAAAGGAGGTTCCCGCCATGATAGGCGATTTACATTGCCACAGCAAACTTTCCGACGGCTCCACCGGCCTGGACGACATCGTCTTTTACGCCAAGCGCGCCGGTCTGGACGCTTTGGCCATCACCGACCACGACACCATGTCCGGTGTGCCCCGCGCCGAGATTTTGGGCCGGCGCTACGGCCTCACCGTCATCCCTGGGGTGGAGATCTCCACCTTCGACCCAAACACCGGCCGGAGGGTGCACATCCTGTGCTACCTGCCGCACAAGTCCGACGCGCTGGCCGGGCTGCTTGAGCGCACCCTGGAGGAGAGACGGCGCTCGGGCGAGCGGATGATCGAAAATGTCTCCCGCTACTATCCGGTCACCCGCGAGCACGTCCTGCGCTACTCTGCGGCCAGCAACTCGATCTATAAGGTGCACATCATGCAGGCGCTGCTCGACCTGGGGTACGACACCGCCATCTACGGCCCGCTCTACCAGCAGCTGTTCTCCGACCACGGCGGCAGCTGCATCGAGAAAACCGCCTACCCCCAGCTGGAGGAGGTGCTGCAGGCGGTGCGCCAGGCGCGCGGCGTGGCGGTCTTTGCCCACCCCAGTGTCTACCAGTCGATGGAGCTGGTGCGGCAGCTTGCCCCCAGCGGCCTCATCGACGGCATTGAGGTCTACCACCCGCGCAACAAGCCGGAGGACCAGCAGGAGCTGCTGGAACTGTGCCGGCAGCATGACCTGATCGTCACCGGCGGCACTGATTTTCACGGAAGCTACGCTTCCCGCAAGGCAAACCCGCTGGGCACCTGCGTGACCGACGCGGCAAACCTGAAAAAATTGTTTGCGCGCGCAAAAGAACTTGCAGGCGGCCGCTAAATCTGATACAATGAAAGCACAAAATTTATGAAATAGAAGGAACTGATCAACATGGCATTTTTATACAAGACCCGCGGGACCTGCTCCCGCAATATCATCCTGGAAATGGATGGCGATATCATCAAGGACGTCGAATTTATCGGCGGCTGCGACGGCAACCTCAAAGGCATCCGTTCGCTGGTGCGCGGCCAGAAGGCGCAGGACGTCATCGCGCGCGTCAGAGGAATCCACTGCGGCTCCAAGCCGACCTCCTGCCCGGACCAACTGGCCTATGCGCTGCAGGCCTACCTGAATCAAAGATAAAAAGCTCATCTGAAACCTGAAAACGGAAGGAGGCGCTTTGTGATGAGCTGTTGGATTTTCGCCGCATACGGCCTTGCGGCGCTGTTCTTTATTTTTCTGCTGCAGGCTGCCCTGCCGGTGCGCAGCCGCTTTGCGTGGATGGCGGAGAGCGACAGCGACATGAAGCTGGCCCCTTTTCCGGGTACAAAATCCGCCAAGAGGGACGCGCTGGAACCTTCCGCCGAGGAGATCGACCTCTACTTTAAGCACAAGCGCTGCCACAATCTGGACCGCGCACGGCAGCTGGGCACCAAACTTGGGGAGAGCATCCTCTCGCTGTGCTCCGGCTTTGGCGGCATCTTTTTAACCGACAAGGAACTTTTCCACGCGCGGATGCTGTATCTGTTTGTCACTGAGGACTGCGTCCGCCACTTTGTCCCCGACCTGATTTTGTCCAAGCTGATCCTCTCCCAGATCAACGACACTATCTCGGTGCAGCGCCCGCACTTTTACAACAACCTTGTCCAGTACCGGGCCTACACCGTCTACAAGATGTGTTTGGAGGAGGAGCAGGATTCCCCTTTGGAGCAGAAGGCCAGCCGGATCGGCTGCTGCTGGGCACAGATGGCCGGAGACAAGGAAAACGACGCGCTCTGCCAGACCGGCAAGCGGCTGTACCTGTTGATGAAGGAGCGCTGTGAAGAGCAGCTGCTGGGCGTTTCATTTCAAACTGTGTAATACCGTTTTGCGCATCACCTCTGCCACCGGGTAAGGGGTGATGTTTTTTTCTTTCCCTCTTTTGCCACCGCATTTTGAAAGGAGTTTTTTCATGTTTTATCCTGTCGGCCAAACCGCTCCCCAGCTGGAGGGAACCGCCTACATCGCCGACGGCGCCAGAATCATCGGCGGCGTTCATCTCGGCGCTGAGGCAAACATCTGGTACAACGCCGTCCTGCGTGCGGACAACGCACCCATCCTGGTCGGCCCCCGCACCAATTTGCAGGACGGCTGCATCGTCCACACCGACTGCGGCCAGCCCTGCCGGGTCGGGGAGGGCGTCACGGTGGGACACGGCGCCATTCTGCACGCCTGCACGGTGGAAAACAACTGCACCATCGGCATGGGCGCCATCGTGCTCAACGGCGCCGTCATCGGGGAAAACAGCATCGTCGGCGCCGGGGCGCTGGTCACCAAAAACACCGTCGTCCCGCCGGGCAGCCTGATTCTCGGCTCCCCCGCCAAGGTAAAGCGTGCCTTAACCGAGGAAGAAGTCGAGCACAACCGCGCCTCCGCCGCGGAATATTGCCGCGCGGCCAAAGAGCAGCTGCCCGCCGTTTGCCGGTAACTTCTCCGGACTACCTGTCCGGCCTTTCTCTTATCAGAATCCGGGTTTGGTCTTGACCTTTTGGGCGATGAGCTCCGCGTGTTCCGGGTGCGCGCCAAACCAGCTCTGCGCAGCCCTGCAGCCCAAAAGCAGAAGGAGCTGTTCCTTTTTCATCCAGTCGCAAAAACCCTCCCAGACCGCTTCACGCGCCGCTGACGCCAAATCTTTGTCCAGCCGGACATCCTCCAGCAGATAGATATTGTCTTTGTGGGGTTTGAGTACAAAGCGGGACACTGTCCCCTCTGTCTCGACCAGAACAGTGGGGCCAAGGCCGCGCGCAGGCGGCTGCTGCCAGGTAATCTTCATGTTTTTCACTCCCTTCGTTTTCGCTTTTCCTAATTATATCATACTTTGGGCTGTCCATCGACCCACCGAAAAATTTCTCCGTTTTTTTCCAAAAAATGCTTGACTTTTTTCGAGCGGCCTGATATAATAATAAGGCACTTGCGAGTTGAGTGTACGCAGCAAAAACCATTATGGAAAGATGGCTGAGCTGGTCTAAGGCGCACGACTGGAAATCGTGTGTGCCCTATAAAGGCACCGAGGGTTCGAATCCCTCTCTTTCCGCCAAAAAAGTGATCCCACATAGTGGGGTCACTTTTTTTTATTGAATTGAAAGGTGCGGATTGGGTGCAGGCTCAGCCAACCGGTGCCTTTTCTTTTTCCTCGAAAGAGCCGCCGCAAAAGAGGCTTGCGTTTTGGCCAGGGCGGTTGTATAATCGACTTTTCAAAAAAACAACCTGGATCGTCCACAGTGCGCTCAACACCGTGTCCGCTCTGTTTTCCCTGTAAGCCAAGGGCAGCAATCCCCGCGCGCCGCAGCTTTTCAAGCGCCGTTTTCTGCTGTATCATAAAAGCATCACCTTGACAGGAGGAAACAGCATGCTGATTCTGCTCGAAGGCGCGGTGCTCTGCCTTGTGTTCACCGCCCTCATCGTCCCCTTTACCCTCAAAAACCCTACGGCCTCCATCGGGGACTACCCACCCGCCATCCGCAAGCGCTGTGCAGAGCTGGGAATCTTCCCCGCCCGCAGCCGCCGCTTCACCAAAAAGGACCTGCTGCGAAAGGGAACTGCCGCCCTTATTTTTGCTCTGATCGCCGCTGTGATTCTGCGGCAGCTCAACGGTGCAGAGCGGTTCTGGGAAGGATTTCGGGACAGCTATCTGATCTGGCTCATCGTGGACTGGTACGACGCGCTGGTGCTGGATTGCCTGTGGTTCTGCCACTGCAAAGCCGTCCGCATCCCCGGCACCGAGGAGATGGCGGAATACCGCGACTACCGCTTTCACCTCCGCCAGTCCTGCATCGGGATGCTGCTCGGGCTCCCCGTCTGCGCGGCGGTCGGGGCGCTGGTGGCCCTGCTCGAAACGATATTGCCGTAACCGCAGCCATCCACCTCACATAGGATAAACCAGAAATTCTGTGTGAGGGGATGGTTTTTTTGTTGTTCTACCTTCTGGAGGCCGCCGTTCTGGCGCTGGCGCTGAGCCTGGACACCTTCGCCGCCGGCATCTCGCTGGGGGCGCGGCGCATCCGCATCCCGGCCGCCTCCCTGCTTGCCCTGTCGCTGACCTGCTCGCTGAGTTTACTTGTTTCCATCCTGCTCGGCGGGCTGCTGGGGGACTGGATCAGCCCCCATGCCGCCAACCTCATCAGCTGCATGCTGCTGTGCGGCATCGGCGGGGTGCGCCTGTTTGACAGCCTGGTCAAGGGCCTGCTGCGCCGCTGCTGCGAAAGTGAACGCAGCTTCATCCTGCGCTTTCAAAATCTCAAAATCTTTTTGCAGGTCTGCATCGACTCCACCCGGGCGGACTTTAACCGCTCCAACTCCCTTTCCTGTCTGGAGGCGGTCAGCCTGGCCGTCGCGCTGAGCCTGGACGGACTGGTCGCCGGTTTCGGCAGCGGTTTTTCTGCCCGGGCCGGATTTTCCATCCTTGTCTTTCTGCTGTCGCTGCTGTGCAACCTGCTGGCCGTGCTGTCCGGCTGCAAGCTGGGACAGCACCTCTCCAGCCGCTCCCAGAAGGATTTCAGCTGGTTTGCCGGCGGGATGCTGATTTTGCTGGGGGTGGGGAGACTGTTCTAAATTGAAAAGATTTCATCCTTGACCAAATTCTAAAAGGATTATATAATAAAAAAATGATCGACAATATGCGGAGGAGTAAGACATGCGCCGTTTTGAATACTTTCTGTACGAAAATTTTAATGCTGATCTGCAAGCATCCAATCCCGATAATCCTCGTCTGATTTTTGGAAAAGACAGCGATTTTTTTCTTTCTGAAATCGCCGATCACCCCGCAGGTACCTATCAAATCAGCGACTGCACTACATATGAAAAATTTTTTGTCTCCCAAATGATTCGGATTGGTATTCTTCGCTCCCAGAATGGCGCCCTTTTGTTCGACTGCCCCATTTTTTTAGCAGAAGATGCTGATACGCTTCAGCAAAAAACAGCTGACTCAGCCGTTGCTCTTGCCGACATACTGGAAGGTGCCGTCCCGGCCATTCGCGATTGTTGTGCCAAAATCGACAACCAATTTTCTGTCGAGCAGAATTTATATCACATCTTGTGCGGAATGATTTTCGATGGCTTGTTTTTCGACTTTTTAAGTGAACACCGCTCTCTAGCTACCTCCAGAACACATCCTTCCGGACTGGATTATCTGGTTACCATTTATGAAAAATGTGATTCTCTGCAAAAATTTTCTGACCAGATATTGTGTTCTTACAATCGTTTTGCAAACCAGCGTTGTTCTCTTCAGTCATTTGGAGACGCCCAAGGAAACCGTTTCGACTTCTATCGCTTTTTTCGTCTGATGGAACAGGAAAAACTTCTCGACCAATACCTGCCTGCCCAAATTCTATGGCAAAGCAGCGATCCCCCTTTAAACAAAGAAAAAATTTTGTCTGACGTACTCTTCTTCCTTCAGACAGGTCATTGCGACGACAATGTTCTTAAACTTCTGGAGTTATTTGGGTATGTACACAATGGCTCAATCTGCGTCCCCGTCTATAGGCCTGAGCATCGCCCTTATATTTTGAAGATCGAAGCGATCGTTGAAGAATGTCTTAGTGAAAAAATGAGTAAAGCTTTGTCTGATCTTGCCGTCTCCCTTCAAATCACTGCGGTCTCTCATGGCGTCGATCCGCTGGAAATTGCAAACGAACTCTACCACATTCTTTTCGGCTCCCTCAATGAAGAACTGATCAAAAGGAAAGTAGTTGCTGCGCCGCCTTACTTCCCCGGTGAAGGGCGGTATCAAAAGTGCATCGAAATATTGGCATAGAAAAAAGGTTAGCTGATATACAGCTAACCTTTTTTCTTAGGAATACAGCGACTGCCCTTCCGGCATCTCCTGCCGCTTGCGCAGCACCCGGCCGATGATGCTCAAAAAGACCGCTGTGCTGAACAGGCCGCAGAAGATATCGACGATCGGCTCGGCATAGAAGGCCGAGGAGGCGCCGAAGAAGGCCGGCAGCGCCAGGGTAAAGACCAAAAACAGAACCTTTCGGAACACCGACAGCGAGACCGACACCTTGATAATGCCCAACGCCGTCAGGCCATCCACGAAGGAATACTGCAGGGCCAGAGGGATGATGCCAAAGGTGTAAATGCGGATCGACTGGATGGAAAGCGCGATGTATTCCGGGTTCTGGGTAAACAGCCGGACAAAGATGCCGGACACCGTCTGCGAGATAATGAACATGACCAGGCAGAAAGCAAAGGCCATCTTGACAATCTCCTTCTCCCCTTTGCGGATGCGGTCGATGTTTTTGGCGCCGTAGTTAAAGCTCAAAATCGGCTGGGTGCCGCTGGTGATGCCGCCCAGCGGCAGGGTGACGATCTGCATATAGCTCTGGACGATGGTCGCGCAGGCGATCAGCATGTCGCCCTGCGCCCCGCCGTACTGCTGCAGGACGGTGTTGAGCGCGATGATCAGTACGCTGTCGCCCGCGATGATGATAAAGGGGCAGAAACCAAAGGTGAGCACCCTGCGCATGATCTTGGCAGAATAGCCGCCGAAGCTGATCTTGACATGGACGCGGTCGCTGAACAAAAACCACAGCACAAATGCGCAGGAGCAGGCCTGCGAGATGACCGTCGCGATGGCGGCTCCCCTGACGCCCATGTTGAACAGGAAGATGAAGATGGGGTCGAGGATGATGTTCATCACCGCACCGATGATGGTGGAGAGCATCGCCTCGTTGGCAAAGCCCTGGCAGGTGATGAACTGCCCCAGCCCTGCCGTCAGGATGGCGAACACCGTGCCGGAGACATAGTAGGTCAGGTAGGAATTTGCATAGGGGAAGGTCTGCTCGCTGGCGCCGAAAAACATCAGCATCGGCTCACGCAGAGCGATGGCCGCCGCCGTCAGGATGGCGGAAAGGCCCAGCAGCATGACAAAGCAGTTGGCCAGAATCTTTTTGGCTCCTTCGTGGTTGTTTTCCCCCATGCGGATGGCCATCAGCGGGGCGCCGCCGATGCCGATCAAAAAGGCAAAGGAGGAGATGAGGGTCACAATCGGTCCGCACACGCCCGCGCCCGCCAAGGCAATCTCTCCCACATCCTTGATGTTTCCGATATACATCCGGTCGACGATGCTGTAGAGCACGTTGACAAACTGTGCCAGCATCGAGGGGATCGCCAGGCGGCGAACCAGTTGTTTAATGTCGTCGTTTCCAAGATCGTTTTGTCTGAGGGCCATAATCCCAATATCCTCCCACTTCTTTTTTCTATCTGGAGCGCTTAGCGCGCCTGTATAGTTTACTACTGAAAAAGTGGTCAAGTCAACCAGTTTTGCGGTGAAAAATTGGCTGCGCAAAAGATTTGTTGAGTTTTGTGAAAGCCTTTGTTTGCGCCTGTCAAAATTCCGTCGAAATTGTCCTGTCCGCCCTTCCGCTTGACAGGATATGTGCTTTTGTGCTTGAATAAAAGAAAATCTTTTCCTGCGAAAGGAGCTTCCCTGCTTGCTGCAAACCATCCTCACCGCCATCCTCTGCTATACCAGCACCAACATCGACGACCTGTTTTTGCTGACCCTGCTCTGTGCGCAGGCCGACAGCAAAGCCGGCCAAAGGAGCATCCTGACCGGGCACTGTCTTGGCATCGGCGCACTGACCGCCGTCAGCCTGCTGGGCGCATTTGGGCTGCAGTTCATCGCCGACGAGCGCCTCACCCGCCTGCTGGGGCTGATCCCCATCCTGCTTGGAATCCGCAGCTGGCGGCAAACCCAAAGTGACGATGCCCCTTCGCCCTCCCGGGCAACGCTTGGCACCTCCGGTATCTTCCTGCTCACCGTCGCCAATGGTGCGGACAACATCGGCGTCTATATCCCCGCCTTCAGCCGCTCCAGTCCGCTGCAGCTGGGTGTCACCTTCCTCCTCTTTGCCCTGCTGTGCCTTATCTGGTGGCTGCTGGCCGAACGCTTTGCCGCCTACCCGCTGCTGCGGCGAAAGCTGCAGCAGTATCAGCACATCCTTGTCCCGCTGGTGCTGATCGCCATCGGCTTGAGCGTCCTTCTCGGATAGAACAAGAGACAGCTTTTATAAAAAGCTGTCTCTTGTTTTCTTTCACTCTTATTTTGCCTGCAGCGCGCGCTGACCGATGTCTCGGCGGCTGAAGCAGTTTTCAAAGTGGATCTTGTCCACCTCGCGGTAGGCCTTGTCCAGCGCCTCCTGCAGCGTGTCCGCCTTGGCGGTGACACCCAGCACGCGGCCGCCGTTGGAATAGAAGGTGCCGTCCTCCAGCTTGGTGCCGGAGTGGTAGACGCTCACGCCTTCCCGCTGGCCCTTCTCATCCAGACCCTCGATCGGGCAGCCCTTCTTGTAGGACTTTGGATAGCCGCCGCTGGCGATGATGACGCACGCCGCTTTCTCGTCGCTAAAGCGCACCATTTCCGGGGTCAGCGTTCCCTCATAGACCGCCTGCATGATCTCGACCAGGTCGCTCTCCAGCAGTTCCAGGACAACCTGGGTCTCCGGATCGCCGAAGCGGCTGTTGTACTCGATGACGTACGGGCCCTTCGGGGTAATCATCAGGCCGAAGTAGAGGCAGCCCTTAAACGGGCGGCCCATCTCCTGCATCGCCTTCACGGTCGGCAGGAAGATGCGCTCCATGCACTGCTGGGCGACCTCCGGGGTGTAGTAGGGGTTGGGAGCCACAGTGCCCATGCCGCCGGTGTTGAGGCCCTTGTCGCCGTCCAGGGCGCGCTTGTGGTCCATCGAAGAAACCATCGGAACCACCGTCTTGCCATCCACAAAGGCCAGCACCGAAACCTCCGGGCCGGTCAAAAATTCCTCGACCACAACCTGGTTGCCGCTGGCGCCAAAGACCTTGTCCTCCATGATTTCTTTCAGGCCCTCTTTGGCCTCGTCGTGGTCGGCGGCGATGATGACGCCCTTGCCCAGCGCCAGGCCATCGGCCTTGATGACAACCGGGTACTCGTTTTTCTGCTCGATGTAGGAGAGCGCCTTGGCCGGGTCATCAAACACCTCATAGGAGGCGGTCGGGATGTTGTGCTGCTTCATCAGATCCTTTGCAAAGACCTTGCTGGCCTCGATCTGCGCAGCGGCCTTGGTTGGACCAAAGGTCATAATGCCCTCGGCGTTTAAAGCGTCGACCATGCCGGCCGCCAGCGGGTCGTCCGGAGCGACGACCACTAGGTCAATCTGATTTTCCTTGGAGAAGTTGACGACGCCCTCGATGTCCATCGCGTTGATGGCGACGCACTCGGCGTCGGCGCTGATGCCGCCGTTGCCCGGGCAGCAGAAAATTTTCTCCGCCTTTGGGCTCTGTTTTAACTTGCGGATGATGGCGTGCTCCCTTCCGCCGGAGCCCACTACCAGAATTTTCATTGTACCTCTTCCTTTCTAAGCCAAAAAGCCGGGGAAGGAAACTCCCCTTCCCCAGCTTTTTCTCAGGGGAGATGCTCCCTCTTTGCGATTAGTGGTGGAACAGACGAATGCCGGTGAACGCCAGGACCATGTCGTATTTGTCGCAGGTCTCGATGACGTTGTCGTCGCGGATGGAACCGCCCGGCTCCGCAATATACTGCACGCCGCTGCGGTGCGCGCGCTCAATGTTGTCACCGAACGGGAAGAAGGCGTCCGAGCCCAGCGATACGCCGCTCAGGGTATCCAGCCAGGCGCGCTTTTCCGGACGGGTCAGCGGGTCCGGTTTGGTGGTGAAGTATTTCTCCCACTCGCCGTCCGCCAGAACATCCAGATAGTCGTCGGAGATGTAGACGTCGATGGTGTTGTCGCGGTCCGCGCGGCGGATGTCCTTGCGGAACGGCAGGTTGAGCACCTTCTCATGCTGGCGCAGGTACCAGATATCCGCCTTGTTGCCTGCCAGTCTGGTGCAGTGGATACGGGACTGCTGGCCGGCGCCGATGCCGATGGCCTGTCCGTCCTTGACATAGCAGACCGAGTTGGACTGGGTGTATTTGAGGGCAATCAGAGCGATCAGCAGGTCGATCTTTGCGCCCTGCGGCAGCGCCTGATTTTTGGAAACGATGTTGTTGAACAGCTCGGTGCTGATCTTCAGGTTGTTTCTGCCCTGCTCGAAGGTGACGCCAAACACGTCCTTGTGCTCAAGCTCAGCCGGAACATAGTTCGGGTCGATTTCGATGACGTTGTAGCCGCCTTTGCGCTTCTCCTTCAGGATGGCCAGCGCTTCGTCGGTGTAGCCTGGAGCGATGACGCCGTCGGAAACCTCGCGCTTGATGATGCGGGCGGTGCATTCGTCGCAGACGTCGGACAGCGCGATGAAGTCGCCGTAGGAGGACATTCTGTCCGCGCCTCTGGCTCTGGCGTAGGCGCTGGCGATTGGGGAAAGCTCGCCCAGGTCATCGACAAAGTAGATTTTGCGCAGCGTCTCGTCCAGCGGCAGGCCGACCGCGGCGCCGGCCGGGGAAACGTGTTTGAAGGAAGCTGCTGCCGGCAGGCCGGTGGCCTCCTTGAGCTCCTTGACCAGCTGCCAGCTGTTGAAGGCGTCCAGGAAATTGATGTAGCCCGGTTTGCCGTTGAGCACCTTGATCGGCAGCTCGCTTCCGTCCTTCATAAAGATGCGGGAAGGCTTCTGATTGGGGTTGCAGCCATATTTCAGCGCAAGCTCATTTGCCATAAAAGATCCGTCCTTTCTCACTCGATGGTTACTTGTTTTTGTTGACGATTCTGGTCTGGGTTTCGCCGGTGGCGATGTCGATAAAGCGGGTGAACAGCGAAACCTTGTTGGCCTCGTTGAGGTTTTCCCAAATTTCCTTGGTGAAGGCATCGATGTCGCCGCTGATCTTCACCGGGGTCGGCTCTCCCTCATAGGAAGGGATCGGGTTGCCGTCGCACTTGTAGGTGTGGATAAAGTGGCCCTCGCCCGCCTTGGGGTCGCTGTACTCAAAGAAGTAGCGGTGTGCGCTGGCCGGATCGCCGTTGTTGCTCTTGAGGATGGAGAGCTTGTAGTTTTCGCCCTCGACGACACCGGAGATGCGGGGGGTAAAGTTTGGCGCATCCGGCTCAAAGGTGCGGGTGCGCAGCGCTTCCTCAAAGGTCTTGCCATCCTTCATAAAATCGTAGATGGTATCGGTCTGGTCACCGTTGGTGACGATGGTCTTGCCGTTGAGGACGCGGACCGGCGCGTAGATAATCAGCGACGGGTCGGACAATTTGCTCGGGTCAAAGGCCTCGGTGCGGATGCCGTCCTCCTGCTCCACAAAGACGCGGTTGCGGCTGTTCTCGCTTCTGCCCATGATAAAGTAGGCGATCACCATCTTGCTTCCATCTTCACTTTTGCCCAGGACAATTCCTCTGCCCGGGTAGGTATTGCCGCGCAGCTCCTGCGCCAGTTCAACACAGTTCATAGATACCTCTCCTTCTCTTGCTGTTACTGTCTGTCCTTTTCCTCCTGGATTCTTTGACAAACCATTGCGGTCGCTTTGGGCAGCAGTTCCCATTCCGCCTGCTCCATCACGCGACGCTGCAAGGTTTCCGGTGTGTCGTCCGGTTCGATGTAGACCGCCTTCTGCAAAATAATGCTGCCGCCGTCGGTCACCTCGTTGACATAGTGGACGGTGGCTCCGGTCACCTTGACACCATAATCCAGGGCAGCCTGATGCACCTTCAGCCCATAAAAACCCTTGCCGCAGAAGGAAGGGATGAGCGAGGGGTGAACGTTGATGATCCGGTTGGGGTAGGCCTCCACCATATCCTTGCACAGGATACTCAAAAATCCTGCCAGCACCACCATCTCCACGCCGCGGCTCTGCAGCTGATGCAGCACCCTGGCGCTGAATTCCTCGGCGGTGGCGCAGCTCTTGCGGTCCACCACCACCGTCTCAATTCCCGCTTTTTGCGCGCGCTCCAGCGCGTACACGCCCGGGCGGGAGCTGAGCACCAGCCCGATCTGCCCGCAGCCAAGCTCCCCGGCCTGCTGCCGGTCGATCAGCGCCTGCAGGTTGGTTCCGCCGCCGGACACCAATACCGCTATCTTGACCATTTGCACCGCTCCTTTTGATAAAATGAAAAAGCAGGCGCGGCAACCAAAGGCCCTGCGCCGCACCTGCTTTTTTGTTAAGGAATCTCCGTTTGGAGAAATTAAAGGATCTCGATTCCCTGCTGGCCCTCCTGGACCTGACCGATGACATAAGCGTCCTCGCCCGCTTCCTTGAGGGTGGCAAGCGCCTTGTCCGCATCCTGCTCAGAAACGATGGCAATCATGCCGACGCCCATATTGAAGGTGTTGAACATGTCGTGCTCCGAGATGTTTCCGACCTTCTGGATCTCCTCAAAGACCGGCAGCACCCGAACCTTGCTTCGGTCGATGACCGCTTTGGTGCGGGCGTTGAGCGCGCGCGGAATGTTTTCATAAAAACCGCCGCCGGTGACGTGGACAATCGATTTGACCTGGACTGCATCGATGAGTTTGAGCATCGGTTTAACATACAGTCTGGTTGGGGTCAGCAGCGTCTCGCCCAGGGTGGAGCCGTTAAACTCGCGGAAGATGTTGCGCGGTTTTTCCTCCAGCTCAAACACCTTGCGGACAAGCGAGAAGCCGTTGGAATGAACGCCGGAGGATGGCAGCGCGATCAGCACGTCGCCCGGCTGCACATTTTCCGGATTGATCATCTTGTCCTTATCGACCACGCCCACGCTGAAGCCGGCAAGGTCGTACTCGTCCACCGGGTAGAAGCCCGGCATCTCGGCGGTCTCGCCGCCGACCAGCGCGCAGCCGGTCTCAACACAGCCGTCCGCCACGCCCTTGACGATGTCCGCTACCTTTTCCGGAATATTTTTGCCCAGGGCAATATAATCAAGGAAGATCAGGGGCTTTGCGCCGCAGCAGATGATGTCGTTGACGCACATTGCAACGCAGTCGATGCCCACGGTGTCATGCTTGTCCAGCATGAAGGCAATCTTCAGCTTGGTGCCAACGCCGTCGGTGCCGGAGACCAGGACCGGTTTGGTGATGCCGGTCAGGTCCAGCTCAAAGGCGCCGCCAAAGCCGCCGATGCCGCCCATCACACCTGCTGTCATGGTTCTGGCAACATGAGCCTTCATCAATTCAACCGCTTTATATCCGGCTGTAACGTCTACGCCGGCTGCCTTATAGCTTTCGCTGAAACTTTCGCTCATAGGTTTAAAATCCTTTCCTGTTCACTCTCTGTACTGTTTAGTTGTTGCAGAGCTTCTGAGAAAATTTGTCGCACGGAGTCTCTTCCGGGACCTCGATCGGGTACTCGCCGGTGAAGCATCCCATGCAGAAACCGCAGCCGGTGGTGACCTGCGCAATCTGCTGCAGGTGCTCCAGGCTCAGGTATCCCAGGCTGTCCGCATCCAGTGTCTTTCTGATTTCTTCCAGGCTCATGCGGCAGGCGATCAGCTTATCCTTGCTGTCGATGTCGGTGCCGAAGTAGCATGGATTGATAAACGGAGGGGAGGAAATGCGGATGTGCACCTCGGTGGCGCCAGCCTCACGCAGCATGTGGGTGATCTGGGTGGTGGTGGTGCCGCGGACGATCGAGTCGTCTACCAGGACAACGCGTTTGCCCGCTACCGCAGATTTGAGGACGTTGAGCTTGATGTGTACCGCTCTCTCCCTCTCCTTCTGGGTCGGCAGAATGAAGGTACGGCCAACGTAACGGTTTTTGATAAAGCCGATGCCGTACGGGATGCCGGACTGCTCCGCATAGCCGAGCGCCGCATCCAAACCGGAATCCGGGGAACCGATGACGATGTCTGCCTCGACCGGGTGCTCGATTGCCAGGAAGGCGCCGGCGCGCTTTCTTGCCATGTGGACGCTTTCGCCCTCGATGACCGAGTCGGGACGAGCGGTGTAGACATACTCGAATACGCACAGGCCGCTCTTCTGTCCGCAGTGGCTTTCCATCGAGCGCATGCCGTTTTTGTCGACGACAACAATCTCGCCCGGACGGATGTCGCGGACAAACTCAGCGCCGATGCTGTCAAACGCAACGCTCTCAGAGGCAAAGACAATCTGGTCGCCAAGCTTGCCCATTGCCAGCGGGCGGATGCCCTGCGGGTCGCGGACCGCCATCAGCTTCTGTGGAGACATGATGACCATGGAATATGCGCCCTTGAGCTTGTCCATCGCCTTTTCTACCGCTTCCTCAATCGAGGCGGTGTTCAGGCGCTCGTGAATGATGACGTGAGAGATGATCTCCGCGTCCGAGCTGGAGTGGAAAATAGCCCCTTTCAGCTCCAGTTCCTCCTTGAGCGCCTGCGCATTGACCAGAGCGCCGTTGAAGGCAAAGGCCATGGTGCCCTTGACGTGGCGGACAACCAGCGGCTGCACGTCCGCGCGCTCCGGGGTGCTGGCGGCATACAGCACATGGCCAACCGCCATGCGGCCGCTGCCCAGATCGGACAGTACCTGCTGATTAAAGGTGTCCGGCACCAGGCCGATGTCGCGGTAGGAACGGATCACGCCGTCGTCGTTGACCGCAATGCCGCAGCTCTGCTGGCCTCTGTGCTGCAGGGCGTAGAGCGCCATGTAGGTGTCTCCGACAACGCTTGGGGTATTTTCCGGAGAGAAAATTCCAAAAACACCGCACGCTTCATGAATCTGATCAAACATCAAAAATTCCCCTTTCCAGTTTGGTTTCAATCACTCTATTTTTTCCCCACCGGCCCTGAGAAAACCACAACCTTTCCCAGGGCCATCCAGGTGGAACCGACGTGGAAATTATTCGCCCAGAAGTCTCTTCATGATCTCATGGTAGCCTTCATCGACATTGTCCATGTCTCTTCTGAAGCGGTCCTTGTCCAGCTTCTCATGGGTGGTCGCATCCCAGAAGCGGCAGGTGTCCGGAGAGATCTCGTCAGCCAGGACGATGGTGCCGTCGCTGAGCTTGCCGAACTCGAGCTTGAAGTCTACCAGGTCAACATTGACCTCTTTGAAGTACGCTTTGAGGATGTCGTTGATCTTGAAGGCATAAGAGGCGATCTGATCCAGCTCCTCGCGGGTGCACAGCTCCATGGCCAGCGCGTGGTAGTCGTTGATCAGCGGGTCGCCCAGGTCGTCGTTTTTGTAGCTGTACTCCAGAACGGTGACCGGCAGAACCTTGCCCTCCGGGATGCCCAGGCGCTTGGACATGGAACCGGCGGCGATGTTGCGGATGATGACCTCCAGCGGAACGATGTGTACTTTCTTGACAACGGTCTCGCGGTCGGAAAGCTCCTCAACAAAGTGGGTCGGGATGCCCTTGGTTTCCAGCATCTTCATCAGGTGGTTGGTGACGCGGTTGTTGATGGCGCCTTTGCCCAGGATGGTGCCCTTTTTCAGGCCGTTAAACGCGGTGGCATCGTCCTTGTAATCGACGATGTACAGCTCCGGGTCCTCGGTCGCATATACCTTTTTGGCTTTGCCCTCATAAAGCATGTCACATTTTTTCATTGTAATTACCTCCATACTTCTCTATTCTCTCTGTATCTTAGCAACCCAGCTCCTGCTGGAGTTTTTTGTCCTTTTCGATGACCGCCTGGCACATCTGCTGCTTCATCGCGTCCAGCTGGGAGGCCAGGGCCTCGTCGCTCAGCGCCAGCATCTGCACCGCCAGGATGGCCGCGTTTTCCGCTCCGTTGATGGCGACGGTGGCAACCGGGATGCCGGAAGGCATCTGCACGGTGGCAAGCAGCGCGTCCAGGCCGTCCAGGGTCGAGGATTTTACGGGGATGCCGATGACCGGCAGGGTGGTGTGCGCCGCCAGCACGCCGCCCAGGTGAGCCGCCTTGCCCGCCGCGGCGATGATGACGCCGAAGCCGTTTTTCCTGGCGTTTGCCGCAAAGTCGGCAGCCAGCGCCGGGGTGCGGTGGGCGCTCATGACGTGGGCCTCCACCGGTACGCCGAAGGATTTGAGCTTATCGATTGCCGGTTTGACCGCCGGCAGGTCGCTGTCGCTTCCCATGATGACCGCCACTTTTTTTGCTGTGTTGTCCATCTTTGTTCCTCCTATCTTTTCATCTGCCGGACCGGGGCCGGCAATAAAAAGAAGCTGCGACACTTTCTGCCACAGCTTACACTTTACCTGTTTTTTGATTTTGCTCGCATGACCGCAGACCCCAGCCCCTGCTGTGGCGCCAATTCCAGGAGAGAGCGCAGGCTGCAGCTATTCCAGATGCAATTCTGGCAGTCCAAAACAGCTTTGTTCTTCACAGTTCCTTCCCCCATTCGCTCAAATCAACAGGACATACGGGCTCTGTATCAATCCGATAATACTATTATTTTATCTGAATCCTGTCTAAAATGCAAGAGGGCTGTTCCTTTATGCGAAAAAATCGTACAGGTATTTTAATTTCCCGGCGGATTTGGAAGGATATTTGTTGATATTGGCTAAGATTTTTCCCCATCTTCGGCCAGATGACGAAAAGGAAAGAAGGAACGCCGCAAGTTTTGCCGGGCGTTCCTTCTTTTTTACATGGATTTTACATCGATTCGAATTGCGCCTGGGCGTACAGCTCACAGAGCTGGTCAAAGGTCCAGTAGGCCTTGAGCGCGGTTTTTTGCTGGGCCGTCGCGGGGGTGATGAGCAGGCGCTGGCCGTTCCAGCGCAGGTCGACGGTGACGTCGGTGTCCAGCAGGCGAATCTGCTCCATCACGCTGGCGGGCATGTTGGTGTAATCGGCGGGGACGTGGACGCGCAGCCTTTCGCCGTCAGCGGCGGCACGCACATCGGATTTGACATCCATCCAGAAGTTATAGCGTTCGGTGGCCTCCACATCCTGCGGGTCGGGGCGCTCGCGCTGCTCCATCTGCTGGACGGCGGGGGCGGAACTGCTCTCGGCGGTGGTGCTGTCCGCCGGCGGGGTGGTGGGGGTCGGGTCGGGGGTTGGGGGCGTTGCCTCGCCAATTATAATCTGGATTTCATCCACATTTTGATTGTTCAGTCCTGCTGATTTCAACGCCTCCCTCCATTCCTGTTCGTCCGCGCCTTCCGGGAGCTGGATTTGTTCAATCGTGGCGCCCTGAAAAGCTGGCTGCTCGCCTTCTCCCCCCACAATAAACCTCGGCGGTTCCTGATGTGCGAAAGTTACCTTTGTGAGATTTAAATCACTGAATGCTCGATCGCACACTGTCAGGCTCGCCGGGAGGGAGACGCTTGTAAGAGATGTGCAACCTCAAAAAGCAAGGGTTCCAATGTATGTCAGGCTCGCCGGGAGGGAGACGCTTTTGAGAGATGTGCAACCAGAAAAAGCAAAGGGTCCAATGTATGTCACGCCCTCCGGAATGATGACGTTTGTGAGAGATGTGCAACAAAAAAAAGCATCGTATTCAATCGTTGTCACGCCCTCCGGAATGGTGACTCTTGTGAGGGTGGACTTTCCCTGAAAGGCCTCAGCCCCAATAGCCGTAACCTTGTAGGTTACGCTTCCGTTTGTCACCTCCGCAGGGATGACAAGCTCGGTTGCCGCGCCGGTGTAGTCGGACACAGTCGCGGTCAAATCCTCGTCGTTATAGCTGTACTGCAAGCCATCTGTACCTGTCTCCGCGCTGGCGGCTGCCAACAGCACCGGCTGCGGGCCGCTCTGGCCAATGGTGATGGGGGCCTGTTCCCCGTCTGCAAAGACCTGCACCCCGCCCAGCAGCGTCAATGCCGCAGCCAGGGCCAGGGCTGATATCTTCTGCCATCTTTCCTTCATCGGGACACTTCCTTTCCGCTTTTCTCTCTTCCCGCTCGTATCTGTTTCTTCCTGCGGAAGAAACAAAAAGACCTAGGTCTTTTCACCTATTATAGCCCATTTTGGGAAAAATGTCCAGAAAGAAAAGCTCCCCGGCGGGGAGCTTTTCTGCGATTATTGGTTTTCGGCCTGACCGGCGCCGTCCGAGACAAACTCCTTGACCGAAGCGGCCAGCCCTGCCAGCGTCTGCATATTGCTGGGGATGATGAGCTTGGTGGACTTGCCGTCGGCCACCTTCTCCAGCGTTTCGAAGCTCTTGAGGGTGAGGACCTTCTCGGTCGGGGCGGCCTCGTTTAACATCTGCAAGCTGTCGGCATAGGCCTGCTGTACGGTGCGGATGGCGGTCGCTTCACCGTCCGCCTCGCGGATCTTGGCCTCGCGGACCGCATCGGCGCGCAGGATGGCGGATTCCTTCTCGGCCTGCGCCTTGAGGATGGCGGCCTCCTTTTCACCTTCGGCAATCAGCACCTGGCTGCGCTTCTGGCCTTCCGCCCGCAGGATGGACTCGCGGCGCTGGCGCTCGGCCTTCATCTGCTTCTCCATCGCATCCTGAATCTCGGCAGGCGGCAGGATGTTTTTGAGCTCGACGCGGTTGACCTTGATGCCCCACTTATCGGTGGCGGTGTCGAGGGTGGTGGTGATCTTGGTGTTGATGACGTCGCGGGAGGTCAGGGTGTGGTCCAGCTCCAGCTCGCCGATGATGTTTCGCAGGGTGGTGGCGGTCAGATTTTCAATCGCGGAGATCGGGCGCTCTACGCCGTAGGTGAACAGCTTGGCGTCGGTGATCTGGTAAAAGACGACGCTGTCGATCTGCATGGTGACGTTGTCGCGGGTGATAACCGGCTGGGGTTTAAAGTCGACCACCTGCTCCTTGAGCGAGACGCGCTTGGCGACCCGGTCGATGAATGGAACCTTAAAGTGCAGGCCGGTCTCCCAGGTCTGCTGGTAGGCGCCCAGGCGCTCGACGACGAACACCATCGACTGCGGGACGATCTTGATGTTGGTGATCAAGAGGATGAGGATGACCAGAATCAGGACGGCAATGATGATAATTGCTGTTGGCATAAAAGAACCACCTTTCGTTTTTGACAGTTTTATCTTGTGACGTAGAGCGTTACGCCTTCGATACGGACAATGCGGACCTCCTCCTCTTTCTGGAAGCTGTCCTGCGGGTCCTGCCCCGCGGCCGACCAGTCCTGGCCGTCCACCATGACCCTGCCCTTTTGTCCGGGCAGAATGGGCTGAATCACCCGCGCGTTTTGACCGACGATGCGGTCAGCGTTGGTTTTTTCCTTGGGAGCTGCCTGTATTTTTTTGGCCAGAGGCCGGCTTGCAATCAGGCTGATGACCGACACCGCAACAAAGACGACAATCTGCACCGTGCCGCTTGCGTCCAGCAGCGAGGCGATCAGAGCCGCCGCCGCGCCCAGCGCAAACCAGATTGCTACCAGCTGATAGGTGACTGCCTCCAGCACAATCAGCAGGACAATCGCCACCAGCCAGAGGATGGGAACCAGGATCGCGAAATTTGCCATATACTTCACTCCTTTTTTGATAGGAACAACGCGCCGTTGAGCCGCTTCATCGATGAAACCTTTCTTGTTATTGTGTGTTGTTCTCTATGTGATTATCATACCATACTCTTTTGCTTTTCTCAAGCTCGGCCTGTTGTCAAAGTTTTGTTTTTGGGGCAAGGGCGGGCGTTTTTTGGATGGCTGGATTCCTCGCGCGCTCCCGCATACGCCCGCATGCTCTCTTTTGCGCCCGCATGCGGCAAAATCGGATAAAAAAAGGAAAGGCGGTTTGCCTTTCCTTTTTGAGAAATTTTATTGCAGCAGTGAGGCTTTGACTTTAGCGCCCACCGCCTGCACCGCGTGCTGGGCCAGGATGGTGGTTGGGTCGACGGTGTCCTGGTGCAAGTTCACCTGCTCGAAGGCGATCGGCAGCTCGGTGCAGCCCAAAATCATCTTCTGGGCGCCCAGCGCGCGCGCCTCGTCCACCAGCTTCTGCACCTGAGCCTTGTCGGTGATCTCCCTGCCGGCCTTGACGTAGTCGTAGATCAGCGACATCAGCAGCTTCTGATTTTCCTCGGACGGATAGACCACCCGGATGCCTGCCCGGCTGAGCACCCGCTCATAGACGCCGCTGTCCCGGGTGCCGTCGGTGGCAAAGACCGCCGCCGTATCGACGTTGTGCTCCTTGAGATACTTGGCGGTCTCCTCAATCATATTCATAAACGGCACGTCCACATACGGCATCACGTCGTCGTAGAAATAGTGGGCGGTGTTGCAGGACATCACCAACAGCTGTGCGCCCATTTCCTCCAGCCGCAGCGCGCTTTTGACAAGCTCCGGGACCGGGTTTTTGCCGTGGTGCAGAATCGCCTCGGTGCGGTCCGGAATGTTGGTGTTGCAGTCCACGCAGATGCGGATGTGCTGCTGGTCGGTCTTTGCGTCGGTAAAGCGGATAATTTTGTTCATCAAATCGCAGGTCGCCAGAGGACCCATCCCTCCAATGATCCCGATGACTGGATTCATGACAATTACCTCCTCGTTCCTTATTGACTTCAGTATAAGGCTCCGCTATAATAAAATCAAATACTTATATATTTATAGATTTCATAATTTTTTATTTATGGAGAGGTGTTCCCCATGTTGCGGAATATGGAATATGTCTATGAGGTGTACAAGGAGCGAAGTTTCACCCGTGCGGCAAAAAATCTGTATGTCACCCAGCCCTGCCTGAGCGCGCTGGTCAAAAAGACCGAGGAGAAGCTGGGCTTCCCCATCTTCAACCGCAGCGCCAATCCCCTGCAGCTGACCGAGTACGGCAAGGAGTACATCCGCTACATCGAGCGGATGCAGGCGCTGGAAAATGAGTTTGAAAATTATCTCAACGACGTCCGTGGCCTAAAGACCGGCCGCCTCTCCATCGGCTCGAATAATGCCTTTTCGGCGCTGGTGCTGCCGCAGATCATCAGCGAGTTTAACCGCCTGTATCCCGGCGTGGAGGTGCGGCTGACCGAGGGGAACATCTACTACCTGGAGGAGCTGCTTGCCCGCGGCGAGGTGGATCTGGTGCTGGACAACCACCCGATGGACGAAAAGGTTTACCAAAAGGAGCACTCCTTCACCGAGCACCTGCTGCTGGCTGTCCCCACCGAAGGAAAAACGCTGCCCGATGGCGCGCTGAGCCATCAGGACATTCTGCATGGCTGGCACCTGCAGGCGGATGCTCCCGCCGTCTCGATCGACCTGTTCCGGGACAGCAGCTTCATTGCCCTGCGGCATGGCAACGACACCCGCATCCGGATGGATCAGCTCTGCGAACAGGCCGGGTTTGTGCCGCACATCCAGCTGGAGGTGGACCAGCTCTCCACCGCCTACAACATCGTCTGCAGCAACATGGGCCTGACGCTGGTGAGCGACACGCTGATCTCCCGCACCGCTCCGGTGCCGCAGATGGTCTACTACAAAATCAATTCCAGCCTGACCGAGCGCTCCGCCTATTTTTACTACAAGAGCGCCGCCTATGTCACGCTGGCAATGCAGGAATTTATCAAGACCGGCGTGCAGCAGACCCCGCACCTCGGACAGCCACTGCCGGCTGAATAGAAGAATCCCTTCCCTGCCTGCTGCACGCAAAAAAGAGGAACCTCGTTTGAGGTTCCTCTTTTTGATATCAACTCTATTTTCCAGAACGGTCGGTGTAGTGGGTATGCAGCAATTCATGCGCCAGATGGCTGTTTGGCTCGTGCAGGAATTCCTTATAGAGCGTCTGGATATCCGGGTTCTTATGGGACTGACGGAGCGGCAGGCTCTTGTCGACCTTGTACAGGCCGTCCATACGGTGCGCGCGGATCGCTGCGGTGGTTCTAAACGGCTGTCCGCCGCCGCCAATGCAGCCGCCCGGGCAGCACATAACTTCGATAAACTGGTAGTCCGCCTCGCCTGCACGGATCTTGTCCATCAGGTAGCGGGCGTTCTTCAGGCCATTGGTAATCGCAACCTTGACCGGTGTGCCATCCAGATCGAGGGTTGCTTCCTTGACGCCTTCCTGGCCGCGGCAGGCGGTGAAGTCCAGGCTCTGCGGCTCCTTGCCGGTGACGACCTCGTAGACGGTGCGGATGGCAGCTTCCATAACGCCGCCGGAGGTGCCGAAGATGGCGCCTGCACCGGAACCAAGTCCCAGCGGATGGTCAAACTCTTCCTCCGGCAGGGCATCAAAGCTGAGTCCTGCAATGCGGATCATCTTGGCAAGCTCGCGGGTGGTCAGAACGCAGTCAACATCCTGATAGCCGGATGCGTTCATCTCCGGGCGCTGGCACTCATATTTCTTGGCGATGCAGGGCATGATCGATACGACAAACATCTTGTCACGCGGGATGCCCATCTTGTCTGCGTAGTAGGTCTTGGCGATTGCGCCGAACATCTGCTGCGGAGACTTGCAGGAGGAGACGTGCGGCAGCAGATCTGGGTAGGTCTTTTCCACAAAGTTGACCCATCCCGGGCTGCAGGAGGTGATCATCGGGAGCACGCCGCCATTCTTCATGCGGTCGAGCAGCTCATAGCCCTCCTCCATGATGGTCAGGTCAGCAGCGAAGTCGGTGTCAAAAACCTTGTTGAATCCAAGGCGGCGCAGGGCAGCTACCATCTTGCCGGTTGCAATCGAGCCGCGCGCCATGCCAAATTCCTCGCCGATGGCGACACGGACAGCAGGAGCGGTCTGCACGATGACAAATTTATCCGGGTCGTCGATGGCGTCCCAAACGCGCTGGGTGTCGTCCTTCTCATACAGTGCGCCGACCGGACAGGCCGCTACGCACTGGCCGCAGTAAACGCACGGGGACTCATCCAGCGGTTTTTCAAAGGCGGTTGTAATCTTAAAGTCGGTGGAGCGGCCGGAGTAGCCGATGGCGTTGGTTGTCTGTACAGCCTGGCAGGCCTCGACGCAGCGTCCACAGCGAACGCATTTGACCATATCGCGCACCAGCGCCGGGTTGCTCATCTCTTTTGGAACCGGCTTCCAAACCGGGTCGAAGATGTTGCCGCGGATGTTGTATTCCGCCGCCAGGGTCTGCAGCTCGCACTTGCCGTTTTTCTCACAGTGCAGGCAGTCCTGCGGGTGGTTGGCCAAAATCAGCTCCAGAATGGTCTTGCGGGCCTTGCGCACCTTCGGAGAATTGGTGGTGATGTCCCCCGCCTCGTCGACCAGGTTGTTGCAGGCAGTTTTCAGCCTTCTGCTGTGGCTGTCCTCTACCAGGCAGACGCGGCAAAATGCGCGGACACCCAGGTCTGGATGGTGGCAGAGGGAAGGAATTTTGATGCCGATTTTCCGGGCGGCTTCCATAATAGTGGTACCGGATGGCACGGTCACCGGGATACCGTCAATTTTGATTGTAACCATCTTGTTAGGATCAATATGCATACTGGTCACCATACTTTCTGCTATTTAAACAAACCGGACAAATGCCCTTGATGTGCGACTGGAATTCTTCCCTTCTGTGTTTGAGGCAGGAGTCCAGCGCGGTGCAGGCCGACTGACCCAGGCCGCAGGAGGAAGCGGTTGCCATGGTAAAGGACAGGCGCTCCATCCGCTCAAAGTCGCGCTCGGTGGCAAGGCCGGTGGCGAAGCGGTGGAGGATCATGTACATCTGGCGGTTGCCTTCGCGGCAGGGAACGCACTTGCCGCAGCTTTCATGAATAAAGAACTCGGACACCTTTTTCAGGTAGTCGATGATGCAGACGGTCTCGTCCATCACCACAATCGCGCCGGAACCAATGCTCAAACCCTGCTTTTTCAGCGAGGTGTGGTCGTAGCGGGTATCCAGCTGCTCCGGGAAACCGATCGGGCCGGACTGTCCTCCCAGGTGATAGAACTTCAGCTCCTTGCCATCCGGGATGCCGCCGCCAAATTCCGGATCGAAGATCAGGTCCCGCAGGGTAACGCCGCCGATCGGAACCTCAAAGGTGCCGCGGTTATTGACGTTGCCCGACAGGCAGATCAGCTTGGTGCCGCCGGAATCCTCCACACCGAGCTCCTGGAAGGCCTTGCCGCCCATGTTGACAATCTGCGGCACGCTGGCAAAGGACTCGACGTTGTTGACCAGAGTCGGCATCGAGTAGAGGCCGACCTCCGCCAGATGCGGCGGTTTTACACGCGGGCGGCCGGTTTTTGCCTCGATGGAATTGAGCAGGCCGGAGTTCTCGCCGCAGATATAGGCGCCCGCTCCCGAAACGATGTGGACGTTGAAGGAGAAATCGGAGCCCATGATGTTTTTGCCCAGGTAGTTTGCCTTGACTGCGTTGTCAATCGCTGCCTGGAACAGCTTCTGAATCTCGCGGTATTCGCCGCGGATATAGATGTAACCCTCGTGGGAGTTAAAGACATAGCCGGCAATGGCCATGCCCTCGATGATGCTCAGCGGGTCCTTTTCCAGCAGGACCTTGTCCTTAAAGGTGCCCGGCTCACCCTCGTCCGCGTTGCAGACGATGTATTTTGGATCGCCCTCAATTTCATAAAGCTGTTTCCATTTTTTTCCGGCCGGGTAGGAAGCGCCGCCGCGGCCCAGCAGTTTTGCGTCGATGACCTCGTTGATGATCTCCATCGGAGACATATTCATCGCCTTTTTCAAAGCGGAAAAGCCGTCGTGGGCAAGGTAATCCGCCACCGAATCCGGACGGATCTTCCCACAGCGGGCTGTCAAAAGCTGTATTGTCTTCGCCATAATCTGACATCCTTTCCTCGACCGACGTTACTGGTCGTTCTCTCTTAATTCACGCAGGATCTTTCTGATGCGCTCCTCGTTGAGGTTGCCGTACACCTTATCCCCAATCTTGATGACCGGCCCGATATTGCAGGCGCCTACGCACGGCATATACTGCAGGCTGAACATGCCGTCCGGCGTGGTTTCCCCAAAGTTAATTCCCAGCTCCTTGCGCAGGAACTTTGCCATGACGTGGGATTTGGAAACATAGCACGGAGCGTTGTTGCACACCTCAATGATGTAGCGTCCGCGCGGCTTGGTTTCCAGCATGGCGTAAAAGGTCAGGATATCGTACAACTGCACCAGCGGGATGTCCAGCTTTTCTGCCACCACCCTCGCACTGGCCTCGTTGATATAGTTTCTTCTGCACTCTCTTTGGATTTCAATGAGGATCGACAGCAGATGTTCTTTATCTCCTCCGCATTCTTCGATGATCTCCAAAACGCGCTCTCTGCTCAGAGTTTCTGTCGCCATCTTTAAACTCCTTTCCCCCTGGCTGTACAGAACGGTCATGTCTCTGTGGACAGCCCTGATCGGTTGTATTGAATAAACAGACAATGCTAATCAAGGATTATCAACTTTGTCTATATATTAAAATTATATTGTTTCTATGACGCAACGTCAAGCGTTAGTTTTTTAACGATTAGTCATATTTTTTAACTCCAAAATCCATTTTTTGTCCAACATAACCTAGATCTTCGTGTAATGTCTATTCTATGCAGAAAACAATTTAGCGCAATTCACCAATTTTTATGTTATTTTTTCGCCAATTTTTGCGCTAGCACTCTCCTTGAGAAGGGCTGCAGGAAAGCAGCCTGCTCTCCGCCTGGATCTTGCAGAGGATGGTTTGCACCAGCTTTTCCAGCTCACTGCCGGAGCGGTAATCGGCGGAACGAATAAAGTTGACCCGGTTTTCCTCCAGCAGGCGCTTTGCCGGATTGCTGTTCCTTTGGGGATTATAGACAGCGATCGACTGCCCGCCATGGCTCTTGACCAGCTTCATGCAGGGCACATCGGTGAGCCCGTCGCCCAGGTAGATCATATTTTTAAACGGAACCCTCCTCTCCTCCTCCGGTGTGAAGCGGTTGAGGCGCTCCGAGCTCTTGCTGTCGATGGTGAGGACCCCCTTGTTGATGCGGAACAAAAACTGCGTCTTTGCCGTATAGTTGACCGCGAACTTCGGCCACTGGATTGCCCCATCGTCGCCGTACATAAATTCGCAGGCGTAGATATAATGGAAGCAGGGGGCGATGGAGGTGCCTTCGATAATCTCCTTGATGCCGGAGGAGACAATATAGTGCTCCACCTGCAGACCAATCGATTCCCCATATTGGTTAATCCGCTCGAACCAGGTGGGGACCCCCTCAAAATACTCGATACCCTCCCCCAGTTTTTGGAAGATTTCCCGGGTAATGGGGATTTTTTCCTCTCTGCCCTTCTGCACCATCAGGAACATATAGGCCAGGATGTTGTCCATCTGCTGCTGGTCGGTCAGGTCGTTGACCTGCTTCCAAAACGCGGACGCGCTCATCCCGATAGAGGGGATGAAACCGTATTCCTGCATATCCTTGGTGCACAGGGTGTTGTCAAAATCGTAGATCAGTGCCGCAACCGGCTTGTTCATATCAGGCACCTCCTGCCTTGTAAAAAAGGAGCACCCCAAATGGGCTGCTCCTTCAGGATGGATTGCAATTTAAAAGAAATAGGTCAGCAGCGACGGCACAATAAAGAACAGCGCTGCCAGGCCATTTGCTGCCAGCTTGCATGCCGCCTGTTCTTCGTCGGACAAATCCTCATATTCGGTCAGCTCCTCGTCGGCATAGTCGACCATATGTCGGGTTGTGCGGGAAGCCATGCGTGCTTTTTTCTTTTTCGGGTTAACAAATACAGATAGTAATTTTGTGAACGGATTATCCATTCCGTCCAATCTCAGGAAGCTAAACCACGCCAATGCCACAAAGAAAATGCCCACCAGCATAAAAGCATCCCCCAGCATGTCGCGCCATTGGTTGGCATTGACAAATCGATTCCACAGTCCTGCGACCAGCATGCCGATGATGATGCGCGGAAAAGCCTTGTAAATAATCGGCCTGATCATATACTTTTTGTAGATTTTGCGAAGATTTTTCATTTTTGTTTAAACTCCTTCTGAATAAAATCTTCCGTTCAGGCCTACAGCTTTTTCCTCAGTGCCGACACACAAACAAGTTGCCCGGGCAAAACAGCCCAGGCAACTTGTGCATGAACGACTTAGTTTGCCGCATGCTCCGCCGCAATTGCCTCCATCTCTTCCGTTGTATAGCCGTCTGCAGAAGTTTCCCAGTTTTTCATCTTCTCGTTCTGAGAACCAAACATTGCATTCATTTTACTATACGGATTAATTTTTGTCAAACACCACGGAACATTATAGTAGGTTGGAAGGGTAAGAACGTGGTCGATCATGTAGGCCTCCGCCTTGGCATAGGCCGCATATCTGGCATCGAGGTCATCTGTGATGGCATCAGCCTCTGCAACCATAGCAGTGAACTCAGCGTAGGTATCCAGCAGATCCTGAGTGGCCTCGGTGGCCTCAACATCGTTGATGTTGTTCTGGGTTCTGGAGTAGTAAGCGCTGTCGTTGCCGGAAACCTCGTTGCCCAGATAGTTCTGTGGGTCGCCGTAGTCAGCGCCCCAGCCGTTCATGGTGATCGACTGCAGGTGCGGGTTGAGGACTTCCTGAGTGGAGCTGGAAACATAAGTCTTGATGTTCAGCTTCATAAAGTCATCGCCCAGGCTGTTGGAGATGCTCTGTGCCAGAACGTTTGCGCTGTCCAGAGAAACCTGGTTGGCAGCGGCGATGTAGTAGTCCATCTCGACCGGGAAGGTGACGCCCAGAGCGGTCAGCTCCTCGATGGCCTGCTGTTTGTACTGCTCAGCCAGTTCGGCATCCAGACGGAGCAGGGTCTCGCCATTTTCTTTTGGCAGTCCCATCTCTTCGCGTACCAGCTCGACATAGTCGGTGCCGTCAGAGGTGTAAACCAGGCCCTTCATGGTGTAGAAGTTGTTCTCGCAGACCATTGGGGTAACGGCATTGATGCGGGTGTAGTATTCGGAGATATCCCAGCCGTGATAGAGGGTCTTGCGGAACGCCTCGTTGGCGATGGCTGTATTCCAGTTGGTGTCCGGGGTGCCATCCTCAAGGAATTTGTTGTAATTGAAGTGGATCTGGTAGGAGTATATGTCTGCGGGGAGTTCTACCAGATAGTCATAATAGTCGTTGTTCTCGTTGCCGCTGATGGTGACGAGGTTGGACTCAGACAGGTCGGTGTAATCGACCTCGCCAGTCTGATAGAGCTGGAAGGCGATGTCGGTGGACTCGACCATACGGATGGTAACGGTATCAAACAGGAAGCAATCCTGATCCCAGTAAGCCGGGTTCTTGGTGAAGACCTTCTCGTTGCCCTGTACATAGGAGGTCATGGTGTAGCATCCATTGTACCACATCGTCTCGTTGTTCATCGCTTTGACGCCGTCGACGCCCAGCTCATCAATGAGGCCCTGAGAGATCGGGTAGAGGCAAGCGTAGGTCGCAACCGAGTCGAAGTACGGCTTTGGCGCTACGCAGTGGTAAATGATGGTGTAATCATCCGGCAGCTCAATGCCGACCATTTCCATGAACTTGGAGCCATCGCTGGCATCCAGCGCGTATGCTTCCTCCATGCTCAGGGTCTTGGTATATTCGTAATACTCGTTGGCGCCCTCAATCATTTCGAGCGGCATGGTTGTATTGGCAGAATCGTTCTTGTGGAAGTTGAGGACCCACTCCAGCGAGGTCGCAAAGTCGCGGGAGATGCAGTCGGCCTTCTCGTTGGCGTTCATGTCGACCCATTTGACTCCTTCGCGCAGGTTGAAGGTCCAGGTCAGGCCGCCATCCTCGGTGCCCCAGTCCTCTGCAATGGCGGGTGCTAATGCGCCGTAGGTATCAACCTCAAGCAGAGGCTCGGTCAGGTTGCAAAGGTTTTCAAAACTGGCCACCGCCTGGCTGTGCAGGATGTTGAAGGTCGAAAGCTCACGGGTAGCGGTTTTCGGAATAACCAGATCGGTAATTTCGTGCTTCCCTTCTGTGCTCTCCGCACTCTCTGCGTCTTCCGGCTCTTCTGTGCTTTCTGCCTGCTCGGTCGGTTCCTCTCCGGACGAAGGTTCCGTACTCTGGGTCTCGGTATTGCTGGAGCAACCGCCCAGTGCCATGGAAGCCGCCAGCAAGATTGCGAGGAGTCCGGTTAATTTCTTTTTCATACGTATCCTCCTTCTCTTCTGAGATAATACTCTCTTTTTTCATCATATGACGCTCCTTTTATTCTGCCACAACATCATACAATGAAAAAAAACAGTTTTAGGATACCATCTTTCAGAAAATATGTCAATAATTATTTCATTAATGTGATATTTTTTGTTTAATATGATGACAATTTTGCGATTTACTTTGTTAAAGTTTCTATGATTTTCCAAATATAAAAAAAGAAGCCGCCTGATCAGGCAGCTTCTTTTTTATGTTGCTAAGATTTTGCAATCTCGTTTCTGTACTGTTCAAGCTCACGCTGATTTCCGTGAACAAAGTGTCCGGGGAGGATCTCTTCCCAAACCGGTTTGTCAACAGAGTAATCATGCACACTTGGATCGTAAACAAGGAGCTTCTTCTTCTTTTCGACTTCCGGGTCTGGAGTTGGAACCGCAGACAGCAGAGCCTTGGTGTAAGGATGCAGCGGATGACGGAAAAGCTCTTCTGCCTCCGACAGCTCGACGATCTGACCTTTGTGGATAACCGCAATTCGGTCAGAAATAAAGCGTACAACAGACAGGTCATGCGCGATGAACAGATAGGTCAAGCCTCTGCTCTTCTTCAGACGGTTGAGCAGGTTCAGTACCTGCGCACGGATAGAAACGTCCAGCGCAGAGATCGGCTCGTCGGCAACGATGAACTCAGGCTCCATGATCAGCGCACGGGCAATACCGATACGCTGTCTCTGACCACCCGAGAACTCGTGTGGGAAACGGGAAGCGAACTCCGGCAGCAGACCTACCTCGTGCAGAACGCGCTGTACTTTTTCCTCGCGCTCCTTCTCATCCTTATACAGATGGAAGTTGATCAGACCTTCGGAGATGATGTAGTCAACCTTTGCTCTCTCATTCAGAGAAGCCATTGGGTCCTGGAAAATCATCTGGCATTTACGGATGACTTCCTTATCCAGTTCCTTGTCAATCCTACCGTTGATCCTGCGGCCCTTGAAGAGAATTTCACCAGCAGAGGTTGGGTTGATTCTCAGGATCGCACGGCCAATGGTGGTCTTGCCGGAACCGGATTCACCTACCAGAGAGAAGGTTTCGCCTTTGTAAATGTCAAAGTTGACATTGTCTACCGCAACAAATTTTTTGCGGCCCGATCCAAAAGTGATCTGTACGTCTTTTAATTCAATTAATTTTTCTCTCTCTGCCATTCCCATTAACCTCTCTCTCTCATTTTTTCACGCAGACGGCGAATGGATTCTGGCTGCTCAATCTTTGGAGCACGCGGATCCAGATACCAGGTCTTTGCCTTATGAGTTTCAGAAATGCTGAAGAACGGCGGTTCCTTTACAAAGTCAATGGCAAGTGCGTGCTTATTACGCGGTGCAAAAGCGTCGCCCTTGACAACGTTGTACAGGTTCGGTGGGGTACCATCGATGGATGGCAGATCCTCGCCTTTTACGCCCAGCTGCGGCAGAGCGGACAGCAGTGCCCAGGTATATGGATGCCAAGCGTCATAGAAGATCTCGTTAACCAGACCGTACTCGATAATCTGGCCAGCGTACATAACCGCAACACGGTCTGCTACGTTCGCAACAACGCCCAGGTCGTGGGTGATGTAGATAACGGTCATGTGCAGCTCGTTCTGCAGTTTGTGAATCAGGTCCAGAATCTGTGCCTGGATGGTTACGTCCAGAGCAGTAGTTGGCTCGTCGCAGATCAGGATCTGTGGACGGCAGGCAACTGCAATTGCGATAACAACACGCTGTCTCATACCACCGGAGAACTCATGCGGGTACTGATTGTAACGGCGCTCTGGGTCCGGGATACCTACACGTTTGAGCATCTCGATCGCTTCTTTTTTGGCCGCTTCACCCTTGAGTCCCTGGTGAAGCTCGATGCTTTCCTGAATCTGTTTGCCGATTTTCTTCAGCGGGTTCAGGGAGGTCATCGGGTCCTGCATGACCATCGCGATTTTTTTACCGCGAATGGTCATCCATTCATCTTCTGTTTTGTATTTGGAAATATCTACGCCATTGTATGTGATACTGCCTCCGGTAATGGTACCGTTGGCATCCAGCATACCGATAAAGGACTTTGTAAATACCGACTTACCGGAACCGGACTCGCCTACGATCGCAAGAGTCTCTCCCTCATACAGGTCAAGGGAGCACTTTCTGATTGCCATCAACTTACGGCCACGCACACTGAACTGGATTTCCACATCTTTAGCAGATAAAATAGGTTCTTTTGCCATTATGCTTTCCTCCTGTTCTTTCTGTTATCTGTGATTTCGTGGGTCAGACGCATCCGAGAACGCATTACCGATCAGGTAGAATGTGATGGTAATCAGCGAAACGATGACTGCCGGGAAAACCAACAGGTATGGGTAATCCAGGAAGTAGCTGCGTGCATTTCTCAAAAGAATACCCAGGGATGGTGTGTTGATGTCAAGACCAAGGCCCAGGTAAGACAGCGTTGTCTCCATGTTGATGGTGCCCGGGATGGACAGAGCCAAACGCAGGATGATAACGCTGACCAGCTGTGGCAGCAGGTTCTTGATCAGGATTCGATAGATTGGGGTACCCAGTGTTCTGGATGCCAGGTTGAACTCACGGTCACGATAAATCATAACCAGGTTGCGGACGTTACGTGCCATTACCAACCAGTGGAATGCGATCAAGGAGACGCACATGATGGTGAAGCTCTGGCCGATCATCAGCGCGATCAGGGTCATGTAAATGATCTGCGGAACGCTGTTGATGATGTTGTAAAGTTCGGTGAAGAAGGTGTCCAGCTTGCGGACATAGCCCCACAGACAGCCGATGGTGATACCAACCGCGCACTCACCAATACCAACGATCAACGCCAGCTTGATGGAGGTCTGCGCTGCGTACCATACCTGGCACCAGTAGTCACGACCGATGTTGTCGGTACCAAACCAATATTCGCTGTTCGGGTTAATAAATGCTTTCGAGCTGTCGGTTACCAGGCTGGCATAGTCGTATTTGCCGATCGCAAGCGCGATGAAGGAGAATACAACCAGGCCGATAAAAACACAGCTCATGATTACTGCGGATTTTTTCTTCAGGAAGTTCTGAAATACAGATTTCCAGTAAGAGTAATCCGAGTAGCCGATCATCTCGGCAGCTTCAGGAGAATACTCTACAAAGTGAAAGAGTTCATCCTCGTTTTCAATTTTCTGCTCCATTACTTTGTTCTCTTCCACTATCTTGTACCTCCCTTGTTGGCAAGTGTAATTCTCGGGTCAATGATCATCATCAGAACGTCGCCCAGGAATACGCCCAAAATACTCAACGAGGCGTACAGCATAACCAGGGTCTGTACTACGTTGGTATCATAACGCTGAATAGAGTCGGTCAGCAGAGGTCCCATGCCTGGTACGGAGAAGAATCTCTCAACAAGCAGGGAGCCGCCGATTGTCAGAAGCATCGACTGCGGCAGGTACTGAGCAATCGGAACGAATGCGTTTCTCAGTACATGTTTTACCATGATGGAACGGCTGCTCAAACCTTTTACGCGCGCCAGTTTGATGTAGTCTTTGTTCAGCTCATCAATCATGTAACGTCTTACCCACAGGGCATACCATGCGATGGAGCCCAGCGACAGGCAGACGATTGGCAAAATACTGGACGGTCCGGGGTTTCGGGTTGAATACATTGACGGCAGTCCCAGCACTCGTGATCCGAAAATCAGGATCAATGAGTAGGTTACCAGCGAAGGAACCGCGTTTACAAAAATTGTATACACAGTAACGATGTGGTCCGGAACTCTGTCTTTAAAACTTGTCTGAAGAATACCCAGTGGAACACCGATTACAACCGAAATTGCAATCGCGATCAAGCCCAGCTGCATGGAGATAGCAAACTTGTCACCAATTACCTTGGTAACTGCTACACCGTTCTGGATACGTCTGGATTCGCCGAAATCCAGGTGGATAACGTTGTTGTAGAAGTCCATCAGCTGCTCTGGGATTGGGTCAAGAAGGCCCGCTGCAAGCAGCTGCTCCTGCTTCTGCTCCTCAGTGAATTTCATCAGCTGTTCTTCTGTGAAATAGTAGTCGGTAGGAAGCATTCTTAGCAGCAAGAATACGATGGTAACAATAATCAGTACTGTTATCAGGGACTCTACTAACCTCTTGATGGTGTATTTTAGCATTTTTTTATCAACTCCTGAATTCTATTGCTGTTCAGAAGAATATGCTGCAACCAGTTCAGCCACACCCTTTTCCTCGCTGGTATAGCCGTTTACATTGCTGCCCCAGTTCTTCATCTTGTCGCCCACGCTGCCAAACATTGGCTGCATCTTCGTATCATTGTCAACTCTGGTCAGGCACCAGCCTACCTGGTAGTAGCAAGGCAGTACAAATACGTGCTCCAGCATGTAAGCTTCCGCTTCTGCGTAAGCGGTGTAGCGAGCATCCATGTCGTCGTTGATTGCATTCGCTGCATCTACCATGGTGGTGAATTCTTTGTATGCATCCAGCAGAGCCTTGGTGTTCTCGTTTTCTTCAACATCGTTGATGTTGTTGTACTGCATGGAATAGTAAGCAGTGTCCTGTCCATAGGTCATCTGGCCCAGGTAGTTCTGCGGATCGCCGTAGTCAGCGCCCCAGCCGTTGATAACGAAGGCCTGCAGTTTCGGAGTAACAACCTCAGTGTTGATTGCATTGACGTAGGTCTTGATGTTCAGTTTTACATAGTCGTCGCCCAGGGTATCAGAGAAGGTCTGTGCCAGTACGTTTGCGCTGTCCAGAGCGGTCTGGCTGGAAGCGGAAATGTAGTAGTCGACCGTAACCGGGAAGGTGACGCCAGCGGCGGTCAGTTCTTCGATTGCCTGTGCTTTGCACTGCTCAAACTGGTCAGCATCCAGTCTTACCATGGTCTCGCCGTTCTTCTCCGGCAGGCCGAGGTTTTCTTCTACCAGCTGGGTGTAGTCTTTACCGTCAGAGGTGTAAACCAGACCCTTCATGGTGAAGGCGTTGTTCTCGCAGCTCATCGGGTCGATTGCGTTCTGTCTCTTCCACCACTCGGACAGGTCAAGGCCGTACCACCAGGATTTGCGGAAGTTCTCGTTGGCAATCGCGGTGTTCCAGTTGGTGTCCGGGGTGCCGTCTTCGTTCATCTTGTTGTAGTTGAACTGCATCTGGTAGGAGAAGTGGGACGGAACGTCCGGTACCAGGTAGTCATACAGAGGATGGCTTGGGTCTCTTGCGATGGTGGTCAGCTGGCTCTCGGTGAGCTGTACATAGTCAACCTCGCCGTTCTCATAGAGCTGGAACGCAACGTCGTTGGACTCTACCAGTTTAACGGTAACGGTGTCGAACAGGGTGCAGTCGGTGTCCCAGTAGAGCGGGTTCTTGGTGAAGACCTTCTCGTTGTTCTGGACGTAAGAGGTCATGGTGTAGCAGCCATTGTACCACATGGTCTCGTTGGTCATCGCCTGAACTTCATCGACGCCGCCCAGCTCGTCAACCATGCCCTGTGCCATTGGGTAAAGAGCAACGTAGGAAGCCAGCGAATCGAAGTATGGTTTCTGGGTTACGCAGGTGTAGACAACAGTGTAGTCGTCCGGGGTCTCGATGCCGACCATCTCACGGAACTTGGAACCCTCGCCTGCATCCAGCGCTTTGGCTTCCTCTTCGCTCAGGGTCTTGGTGTACTCATAGTACTCCTTTGCGCCCGCGATCATTTCCATCGGCATTGCGGTGTTGTTGGAATCGTTCTTGTAGAAGTTGAGTACCCACTCCAGGCCGGTTGCAAAGTCGTTTGCTACGACGTTTGCTTTCTCGTTGCCGTTCACGTCTACCCACTTCGCATTGTCGCGGAGCTTGAAGGTCCAGGTCAGACCGCCGTCCTCAGAACCCCACTCTTCCGCGATACACGGAACCAGCTCGCCCTTCGGGTTGGACTCCAGCAGGCCGTCCACCAGGCTGGTCAGGTTCTCGCCGTCCTCAGCACGCTGTGTGTACAGGATGTTGAAGGTCTGCAGCTCTCTGGTTGCCAGTCTTGGGATGTACAGGTCCTTGATGGCGTCTTCGGAGGTATCGCTGGTGCTTGCACTGGACTCGCCCTCCGAGCCAGTTTCTCCGTTGCTGCCTGTGTCGCCGCCGCTGCTGCATCCTGTCAGGACCATTGCTGCTGTCAGCGCCAGCGCGAGCAGTCTGGAAAGTGTCTTTTTCATGATTGGTTGTTCCTCCTTCGCTTATCGGAAGCCCTTCTTTAATTTTTGTATGGCCGGGCCAAACCGATATCGCCGTCTCTTTCTCTTTTTTTCGGCGATAATCCGATTGAGTGCTATCCCGCCTCACTTTAAAAACGGTATAAAAAATTTATACCGTTTCCAAATCGAGCGTTATAACATCAATAATGATTAATAATTAGGATAGCAGATAAGATGTACTTTGTCAATATTATATACCTCTTCATAAATTTAACCATCAAAAGTATATAAAATAAACAAAATCTACCAATCGCGCACTTTTTATCCAGCAAAATCTTATGCGTTTTATCCATTTTTATCATGTTTTTTCAGTTGAAAAAGTACAAATTCAATAAAGTTTAAAGTGTCTTAAAAAATTTTTCAAAGAACATCTTTTATTTTCTCACTTTATTTTTTTCTTATTTTTTTCATTTTCGACCTTTTGCATATTCTATCGACCGCATTTTTATACATTTTCACTTTTTTATATCCAAACTCACAGAATACAGGATTTGTTTTTATGCAACAATGCCATTCAGCAAAAAGAATCTGTTCATAAATTAGAGAAGAAAGCTTCATTCCTTCTTTCTATTTTCATAAAAATACCAGAAAAGGTCCGGCAGACAGCTGCCAGACCTTTCCAGTTTAGTTGATATCGAACCGGTATTCGGTCACCGAACGGTACAAATCCCCTGCCGGCAGCACCACCGACGGGAAATGCGGGTGCTGCATCGCGTTCGGGAAGTGCTGGGTCTCCAGACAGAAGCCGCCGCGGTCGGCATAAACCGCCCCGCCCTTGCCGCGGATGTTGGCCGTGGACAAAAAGTTGCCGGTATAAAACTGCAGCCCCGGCTCGGTGGTGCGGCAGTCCAGCAGGATGCGGCTGGTTGGGCTGTACACCCTGGCGCAGAGCTTGCCGTCCGGTTTCTTCAAAATATAGTTGTGGTCATAGCCGGAGCCGTTTTTCAGGTGGATGCTCGGGTCGTGGAGGTGCTCCCCGATCGCGGTGAAGCTGCGGAAATCCATCGGCGCCCCCTCCGCGCTGTCCAGCGAGACAATCCGTCCGGTCGGCAGGCAGTTCTCGTCGTTCTCGGTGAAGCTGTCCGCAAAAATCTTGACGCACTGCCCCTCCACGCTGCCGCTGTCGTGCCCGTCCAGATTAAAATAGGTGTGGTTGGTCAGGTTGATGACCGTGTCGCGGTCGCACAGCGCCCGGTAGAGGATGGTCAGGCGGTTCTCCTCGTCGAAGGTATATTTGACCGAGACGATCAGATTGCCCGGATAGCCCTCCTCCCCGTCGGGGCTGAAGTAGGAAAAGACCACGCTCCCCTCGTTGGCAATCTCCCCGTGCCACAGCCGCCGGTGAAAGCCGGTCGGCCCGCCGTGCAGGTGGTTGGGGCCGTTGTTGACCGCAAGATGGTACTCCTTCCCTCCCAGGGTAAATCTGCCCCCGCCGATGCGGTTGGCGTGGCGGCCCGGCACCGCGCCAAGGCAGGCGGTCTGCCGCTCATAGTCCTCGACGCAGTCGCACCCCAGCACGATGTCCCGCAGCTGTCCCTTGCCGTCCTGCACCCTGGCCGAGACCACCGACGCGCCGTAGTCGGTCAGGCTGACCGAGGCTCCCTTCGGGTTTGTGATGGTATACAAAAAGGCCGGGCGGCCGTCACTTAACGTTCCAAAAGCTCTCTTTTCAATCGACATTCTGATTCCTCCTTTACGGGCTTCTCTTTTTCCATTATAATACACCTTTTTGCGGATGACAACCGCCGCGCCCCTCTTTTTTGAGCAGGCTGTTCTGGGTGTACTGCCAGAAATCGGTCCCCAGCAGCCGCAGAAAAACGGTGTACATCAAAAAGAAAGCCGCCAGCACAAACCCCAGCCGCAGCGCCGGCAGCACCGCAATCTCCCCCAGCTTTACAAAGAGCAACCGCGCAAAGGCCCCCGCCGTCGCCGAGGCCAGCAGCGGACGGCCCACCCAGTTTTTGACCCGCAGGCAAAGGCCGGTGTGGCGCTTAATCCAAACCAGGCACACCCCGGCGCCCAGCAGCGCCGACACCAGCTCCCCGCACAGATACCCGGTCAGCCCCAGCCGCAGCGCCCCGCCCAGAATCAGGGTGCACCCCAGCCCGCACAGGCTGCCCAGCACGGTCAGCACCGAGCAGCGCTTTTGCAGGCCGATGCTTTCCAGCACGCTCTCGGCCACCGCGTAGTAAAATCCGGCCAGCGTCACCGCCGTCAGCATCGGCAGGTGGCTGCCTGACAGCGGGTTCTGGTACAGCAGATACCCCAGCTCCCTGCCCACCACCAGCATGGCGGTCATGGCCGGGAGGCCGAAAAGCCCCACCACGTGCAGCGCCTTGGCGGCCTTGCGGCGGATCATCGCCGCATCGTCCAGCGCCTTCCCCGCCGAAAAGCGCGGGCTGAGCACGGTGATCAGCGGGGAGAAAAAGGCCGAGGGCAGCATCAGCATCGGCATGGTCATGCCCGAGAGTACGCCAAACTCCTCCATCGCGGCCTCGTACCCCGCCCCGGCGCGCATCAGCACCCGCGGAATCAGCACCATGTTGGCCGAGGAGATCAGCCTCCCCAGCAGCGTCGCCAGCGACACCGGCACCGCCACCGAGGCGATGTCCCCCAGGATTTTCACGAGCGGCACCGTGTCCCTGCCTTTGAGCTTTCTGCGGCGAAAGCGGTAGAGGGTGGTCAGGAAGGTGGCGCTGACCAGCTCGCTTAAAATCATCCCGCAGACAATCAAGGCCGCCGCCTGCCCGTCGCTGAGGGTAGTGACGCCGCGCGCCAGCGAAAACAGCACCAGCGCCCCCACGATGCGGCAAAGCATCTCCAGCGTCTCCGAGACGGTGGGGGCAAAGGTCTGTCCCGTTCCGTAAAAGAAGGCCTTGTGGACGTTCTCAAAGCCGGTCAGAAACAGGCAGGGCACAATCAGCAGCAGCGCCGGGGCGGTCTGCGGGTTGCCCAGCACCTTCCGGGCAAAAAAGTCCCGCCCCAGCCCAAAGGGAATGGCCAGCAGGCAAAACAGCCCCAGAAACAAAATGAGCGCCGTGCGGATCAGCCGGACAATCGACCGGCCCTCCCCCACCGCCTGATAGCCCGAGGCGATGCGGGAAACCGACAGCGCCACGCCGGTCAGCGTGCAGGAGAGCACCACATTGTAGGCCGACATCACCAGATTATAGACGGCGATGGCCTGTGCGCCCGCCAGCCTTCCCAGCAGGATGCGGTAGCCAAAGCCCAGCAGCTGCAGCACCACCGAGGAGGTGCTGAGCAGCAGACAATGATAAAAAATACTGTTTTTGTTGAGCCTCACAGGCATCCCCCTCCTTCTCCAAAAGGGTATGCGCCGCGGCCGGACAAAATGCCGGGCAGAGAGAACGTTCCACTTGCGGACATGTTCCGATTCTTCCCTCTTGACTTATAGCCCACTCCAGGTTGTATACTGAAGGCATCACCCAACCAAAACAAACCGACAAAGGAGGTCCTGTCATGACCATCGCACAGGTGAGCCAAAAGTACGGCCTGTCGCAGGACACGCTGCGCTACTATGAGCGGATCGGCATCATCCCGCCGGTGCCGCGCAACAAAAGCGGCATCCGCGACTACGACGAGGTGTCCTGCAGCTGGATCGAGCTGATGAAGTGCATGCGCTCGTCCGGCGTCCAGATCGAGGCGCTGATCGAGTATGTCTCGCTGTTCCAGCAGGGCGACGCCACCCTGGACGCCCGCAAGGCGCTGCTGATCGACCAGCGCGACCAGCTGCTGGAGCGGATGGAGCAGATGCAGCAGTCGCTGGACCGGCTCAACCAGAAGATTCAAAACTACGAGCAGGTGATGGCCGCCGCCGAGGCAAAGCTCAAGCGCGCCGAAGTCGACCAGTCCGCGGACTAGGCCGGCCTGCCCAAAAAAGCGCACAAAAAAAGCGGGGAAATTTCCTCGCTTTTTCTTTGCTCGCGGTTGCATGTTGGCGTGCAACTTTTGCCCCGATTCGGGGTATAGGTGAAGGGGGTTTTGCCCTCCGGCCCCTCCTGTTTTGGGAACCGGCCCTGGAACAAAACGGCCGGAACAAAGGCTATTCCGACAGGCGGCAAACCAATTCGGCCACAAGCCAGAAACAATTTGTTCATATTGTTCATCAAATAAACGATGGTTTGTGTCGGCTTTGTGCCGGGTTTGTTCCAAGTTTGTTCCAGCAAAAATGGCTTAACTAAGCCAAAAACAGCTCTCTGGAACAAAATATACCCTCTATTTTATAAAAAAGATTTATAGAATATAGGGTATAGAGAGAAAAGTCTTGAACGGCTTTGTTCCAGCCGCCGGTAAGGTCAGCTCTATCAGCCAATCCGGCGGAAAATCTTTTTGCGCAGGACCTCCCGGTAGGCGGTGATGATGCGGGAGAGGGCCACGTCGTAGATCCAGAACACCACGTTGCCCAGCGCCAGCAGCGCCAGGACGCTGTACTGCCCCAGCGGGCCGACATCCTCCAGCACGCCCTGCAGGCCAAACAGGTAGATGATGACCAGGTAGCTTGCGATGACGGCGATGTTAAAGACCAGAAACTTTGCCGCATACTCCAGCGCGCGGGAGCGAATCTTCTCCAGCTTGCCCTTCAGAATCGGGTAGTACCCGAAGAAACCGACAAACAGCACCGCCGCCTCCTTGTCCGGGCAGATGAACAGCGACAGAAAGCTGACCGCCGCATAGACCATCGCCGCGGTCGAGTAGCCGTTCTCGATCACCACCACAATCAGCACCATCCCCGCCAGGGCCGGCATGGTGTAGGTGGCGATCGGGATGATGGTCAGCAGCATCAACAGCAGGCACAGCGCCGAGGCGATGCCCCCCATCGCCACCTGCGTACTTTTCTTAATCAAGCAATCACTTCCCTCAAAAATCCGGCTTTTAGCAGCAGCTGATCAGGTCGCCGCCCATGCACTCGCAGCAGGTGTCGGCGCAGATAAGCCCCATGCACATGTCGCAGCCGCTGACCCCGCCGGTCTGCACATTGCGGTAGTCGCCGTAGCCGCCCGCGGGGCGTCCGGTATTGCGCTGCCACATCAGCTGGTTGAGGGCGGTCTGATACTCGGCGTTGCCCGGGCTCATCTGGTTGGCCCGAACATAGTAGTTGTACGCCTGGTCCAGCCAGCCGCGCACATAAAAGACCCTGCCGCGCAAGAAGTACCACTCGGCGTCCCGGCGGCTCTGCGGGATGCCCTCCAGCAGCTCCTCGGCGTCGCTGACGCGGTTGGCGTTGAGCAGCTGGCGGATGTCCGCAAACTGGCTCCCACCCTGGCCCGCATAGCCGCGGGAGTATCCGCTTTGCGAATAACCGCTTTGCGAATAACCGCTTTGCGAATAACCGCTTTGCGAATAACCTCCCTGCGAATAGCCCTGACCGCTGCGGCTGCTCTGCTGCTGCTTGCGCTGGCGCTGAATCTGGTCGTAGGCCTCGTTAATCTCCTTCATCTTTTCCTGCGCCAGGTCCGCGAGGGGATTGTTGGCGTAGTTGTCGGGGTGGTATTTTCTGGCCAGCTCCCGATATGCGTTTTTGATCTGTTCATCGGTCGCACTCGGGGATACGCCCAATACCTGATATGGATCTGTCATCGTCTTAAAGCCCTCTCTCTATTCGCTCGTCTCTTTTACTAAACCTTGCCCCCGGGGCGGCAGCCGCTTTTGCAGGATGGCGTCCACCGTCTGCCGCAGCCCCAGGTCCAGGATATTTTCCATCATCGTGTCCAGGGAACGGATTCCCAGCAGGTCATAGGCCTTGCGCATCTCGGCGATGGTCAGGTAAAGCGTTCCTCTGGCCTGCTCATAAAGCCGGCCGCGGTCCAAATCGGGCGTTTCAGCGGCCTGGCAGGCAAAGGGGTTGTACCGGCCTTTGGCTTGGTCCTCGTCCCAATCGTCCAGAGCGTCGATCAGATAAACCCACCGCCCCAGCAGATATCCCAGCCGCTCCAGCACCCGCCTGCGCATCGGGTCCTCGCTGAGCGAGGAGAGCACCTGCTGCATCAGCAGGGCGGTCGGCTCGGCGGCCTCATCCACCTGCGCGCAGCGGCTTTCTTCCAGCTCCCTTTGCCGCTGCATCAGCTCCTCGAGCTGCCGGGCAAGCTGCGGCTGACGGGCCGCGGCCTTTTTGTAGTCATGCCTTGCAAAGGGCAGGACCAGCCGCACCGCAAGGCGCTTTTTGAAGCCCTCGTCGTGCAGGTCGTCCAGCAGCTTCTGGCCGGTCAGCAGCATCGCCACGTCGCAGCAGAGCGCAAGGCTCTCATTGGCGCAGCAGCAGGTCCGTTTGCGAAACGGGTGGGCGATGCAGTTCTGGCGGCAAAACCGGATGCTGCCTTCCCGCAGCCCCATATCCAGCACCGCCAAAAAGACAAAGTCGTAATTGAGGGTCATGCGCGCAAACAAACCGTAGCGCTCTGCCAGCTGCTTGCACAGCCCGCAGTAAATCCCCTGATAGGCTTCCCACTCTTTGACCTTTAATTCCGCCTTGACCGGTTTAATGTAGCCAAACACCGCGTCCCGTTCCTCCAAAGCCAAGATTTCTCCCTCCTATTTTACAATACCGGATGGGTGAATTCTTGAACAGGCAGTAAATTTTTCACTCTTTTTCTCATTCTGGCCCCGCTTTTCCGAACAGATTGTTCCAAACGGGGGCAAAAATTTTCATTTCGTCTTGTTTCAGGCCGCAAAAACTGATATACTTGCAGATGCGGCAGCCGTTGCGGCGCCTGCTTTTTGATTCTTTGGGGAAGGGGTATCTCCCCGCAGCATTTTTGGAGAGAAACTATTTTTTAGGGGGAATTTTTTTGTTGGACCTTTTGATGATCGCCTTCGGGCTTTCGATGGACGCCTTTGCGGTGTCCACCACCAACGGGATGTGTGTTTCCCGTCAGCAGACAAACCGCTTTTTTGGCAAGGCGCTGAGCTGGTCGGCGATGTTCGGCCTGTTCCAGGGGCTGATGCCGCTGCTGGGCTACTTTCTGGGCCGGGCTTTTTCGGAGTTTATCTCCTCGATCGACCACTGGGTCGCCTTTGTGCTGCTGGCCTTCATCGGCGGCAAGATGGTGTGGGAAGCCGTCCACCCCGAGGAGGACGAGGACGCGTGCGACACCAGCCTCTCCTTTGCGGCCATCCTGACCCAAGCCGTGGCCACCAGCATCGACGCGCTGGCGGTCGGGGTCAGCTTTGCGGTTCTGCAGGTGGAGATCTTCTCCTCCTGCACGGTCATCGCCGTCACCACCCTGCTGTGCTCGCTGGTTGGCTCCTTTCTGGGCAAGGGGTTCGGCTCGCTATTAAAAAGCAAGGCGGAGATTTTCGGCGGCGTCATCCTGGTGCTGATCGGCCTGAAGATCCTGCTGGAGCACACCCTGCTGGCATAAAAGAAGAACGGAACAGCGAAAAAGCTGAAGCGCTCTGCTTCAGCTTTTTTGTTTCCATCTTGTTTGCCGGGCGGGCACTCCCACAACGCGCCCTTGCGCCAGGCTCCCTACCTGCGCGCCAGATACTGGTCCAGCGCGACGTGGTAGACAATCGCGGTGCGCTCGTCGTGGCAGACCATCTGCACCTTCTGCAGCGTGCTGTCCTTTTTGAGGAAGTCCCCAATGGCGGACACCGCAATATCCGCGGCGCGGTTGACCGGGAAGTGGTAGGCGCCGGTGCTGATCGACGGAAAGGCGATGGTCTTAATCCCCTCCCGCACAGCAAGCTCCAGGCAGGAGCGGTAGCAGCTGCGCAGCAGCTCGTCCTCCCCTTCCTCGCCCCCATGCCAGATGGGGCCGACGGTGTGGATGACAAATTTTGCGGGCAGCCGGTAGCCTTTGGTCATCTTGGCCTGTCCGGTCTTACAGCCGCCAAGGGTGCGGCACTCCTCCAGCAGCTCCTTTCCGGCCGCCTGATGGATGGCTCCGTCCACGCCGCCCCCGCCCAGCAGGGTGCTGTTGGCCGCGTTGACAATGGCGTCCACCGCCAGGGTGGTGATGTCTGCTGTGATGATTTCAAATCGGTTCATGTAAAATCCCCTCCGGAATCTTCAATACGCTTTCCCTGTATTATTATAAACGTTCTGCCCCTCTTTTGCAACCACCTTTTGCAAGAGGGCACTATAATTTGTGTGTCACAAAAATTAGGACACAAGATTTTGTTGTCACGTCCAAAAGCTTCCTGTCGTTTTGTCTGTTTTTCCGCAACAGGAAGGGCGGCCCGGAAACGGGCCGCCCTGACAGGCGATGTTTTTTTATGCTTCATGCTCGCTGCCGGATACGGTAATCAGCAGCATCTTCACAATGCGGTTGCTCTGGTTGGACCAGCAGTGCCGCTTGCCAGCCGCGATTTGGATGCTGTCCTCCGGATACAGGGTGTAGGTCTTGCGGTCCATCTCCAGCGACAGGATCCCTTCCAGCACATACACAAATTCCTCTTGGTGGTTTTTGTAAAATCCCTGCTCGCCGCCTGCTGTCTGCGCGCCGGGGTCCTCCTCCTTCTCCCTTGACTCTCCCGCCGGCTGTTCCGGGCACATCAGATACCGCTGGGAGGGCATCAGCTGCAACAGCTTTGGCACAATCTGAAAATTGTGGTCCTGCGCTCCGCCCAGATAAAACTGTACCGTCTCGGGCGCGGCGCTCAGCACCGGTCTGCTGTAGCTGTGCACCACCGGGTCATCACAGGACTTTGGCGCCGCGTCAAAAAAGTCCATGATGTCCACATCCAGCACATTCGCCAGGTTGAACAGCGAGTCGATGGCAATGGTGGTCATGCCCCTTTCCAGCTGCGAGAGGAACCCGATTGACAGACCGGTTTTTTCCGCCAGGTTCTTCAGAGTGTACTTCTTTGCTTTTCGATAGGTTTTTATTTTCTTGCCGACATTGATGCTGTTGCGATTCATTCTTCTTCCCTCCATTTCTTCTAATTACTTTAACTATAATCTTTTTTTCACAAAAAAGCAATTGATTTTTTCAAAATTATTATAAAAATTTGATACTTCCTCCATCTTGATAAAATCTTTATGGAAAAGTGATAGTTTAGCCTCGCTTTTTCGTACAAAAAAACACAGATGCCGCGGGCATCTGTGTTTTTGCAAAACCTTTAATCGATCAGGACGTGCGCCCACTTGCCGCTCTTGACCCGCAGCAGGGCAAAGACCAGCTTGATCCACTCTTCAAAAAAGACCATTGCTGCCACAACCGGCAACGATTGATGCAGCACCAGCACCCCGATGAAGGCCAGCGGCACACCGATCAGCCAGACGCCGACCAGGTCGAGCATCATGCAGAAGCGGGTGTCGCCGCCCGAACGCAGGATACCACAGAACAGAACATAGGTGAACATCTTGGGCAGCATATAGATGGCGTAGACGGTCAGGGTGCCGGTCAGCAGCTGGTTGGTCGCCTGGTCGAAGTCGTAGAAGCCGACCACCAGTCCCTCCGAGCAGTACAGCCCGATGGCCACAATCACCGAAACCACAAAGGTCATCTTCAAAAAGACGCCCGCGTAGCCCTGGGCCTTCTCCCGGTTGCGGCGGCCCAGCTCGTTGCCGATCATGACCGCGCTGGCGTTGCCGATGCCGAAGAAGAAGATCTGGAACAGGTCGTTGATGGTGGAGGCCACCTGGATAACCGCCAGCGAGGAAGCGCCCAGCATGCCGTAAGCGATGTAGTAGACCGAGTTGCCGATGCTCCAGCCGCCCTCCGAGATGATGACCGGGAAGGAGGTCTTGAGCACCCGGCGCAGCATCTCCCTGTCAAAGCTGAACAGCTCCTTGGGCTTGCCCGCCAGCGGGTGCTCGTGGCTGGCGTAAACGCTCAGTGCCATCAGGATAAACTCGACCACGCGGGCCAGCAGGGTGGCCAGCGCCGCGCCCTCGACGCCCAGCTTTGGCATGCCGAACTTACCGAAGATGAGCAGGTAGTTGAACACCAGATTGATGCCCAGCGCCAGGGCGTTGATGAGGGTGGGTATTTTCAGGCGGTGGATGGCCCGCGAGTTAAAGCTGATGGCAAAGGTCATCGAGGTGAAGAAGTAGGAGAGCGCCACAATCCGCAGATAGCGGCAGCCCAAATCGATGACGTTCTGCTCCCGGGTAAACAGGGTGAGGATCTGCGGGGCAAACAGCAGCGCAGCCAGCGTGAAAAACATCGAGACGATGACCCCCAGCATGATGTCGATGCCGAAGGTGCGGCGGATGTTTTTGACGTCCCGCACCCCCCAGTACTGGGAAACATAGACCGCGGCGCCGCTGTAGATGCCGAAATTGATGGTGGAGAAGATGAAGTAGACGCGGTTGGCCGTGCCCACCGCCGCCAGCTCATCGACGCCCAGCTTGCCGATCATGACCGTATCGGCCATATTCAGGCCGATGCTGATCAGGTTCTGCAGCACAATCGGGATTGCCAGGGTCAGCATGGTCCTCCAAAATTGCTTGTCACAGTATTTGTTCTTCAATTGATTCCTTCCTTCCAAAAAAATTTGCTATGCTCAAAGAGGGGCGGGACGGAAGGGATTCTTCCATCAAGCGGATCGTGAGCGCCCGAGGGCCGGGGACCGGTCTCCGGCCTTTCGGGCAGAGAGTGCGCCCCTCTGGATCTGCCTTTTCTTTTTTTAAGAAATTGTAAACAGCCTTCTTATTATACCAAGTTTCCCGCTTCTTTGCAAGGGGCCCCTTCGAGTCCATTTGCGAGGGGCGCTGCCCCTCTGCGCTCCCCAAAGTGGGGGCTACGCCCCCACAGCCCCCTTGATGCAGGCGCTCCGCCCTGCACCCGGGTGACTTTCTTGCGAAAAGAAAGTCACCAAAGATTCGCCAGGAACCTCCTGGTTCCTGGACCTCCGGCACAAGGGGGAGGACCCCCTTGGATTCCCCCGGCCTTCAGCCCTAGCGGTATTGGTTGCGGGAACTTAAACCCTCAAGCATCCTCGATGGCACCCCACCCTCCGAGCCACGGATTGACAGCTGAAGGTGTGACCCCGGTATAACTTGGGGAGAAACAAAGACCGATTTGCTCACCATCTCAAAGTGGCAAATCGGTCTTGTTTTGTGGTAGAAGGTAGCCCGGCGCGAGCCGGAGCGCAGCGCAGCGAGCGCAGCAAGGGCGGTGACTCTGCACTAGGGGATTCCAAAGGGCGCAGCCCTTGGAGATTCTTTGGTGACTTTCTCATCGGGGAGAAAGTCACCCGGGTGCAGGGCGGAGCGCCTGCATCAGGGGGAGTGCAGAGGGGCGCAGCCCCTCGCATGGTGGGTGCAGGGACTATGTCCTTGCAGAATCCCCCGGGGCGCGGGGCGGAGCGCCCGCATCTAGGGAGGAGCGCAGAGGAGGGCCCCGGCCCTCCTCGCAAAGAGGCCTCCGAGTGCCCCTCGGCAGAGAGGAAGAGGGGAAAAGAAAAAGGCCCCCATCAAAGGGGACCTTTGAAAATCTAGGCGCTCTCACCGCTCAGGCGGGAATGCATCTCCTCCTGCTGGAACTGCTTGGAATAAAGATCGTGGTAGTAGCCGCCCTTTTGGAGCAGCTCCTCGTGCTTGCCCTGCTCCACAATCTTGCCGTCCTTGACCACCAGAATCAGGTCGGCCTGCCGGATGGTGGAAAGCCGGTGCGCAATCAGGAAAGAAGTCCGGCCCTTGAGCAGCCGCAGCGTCGCGCTCTGAATCAGCTGCTCGGTCTGGGTGTCGATCGAGCTGGTCGCCTCGTCCAGCACAAAGATGGCCGGGTCGGCCAGCACCGCGCGCGCAAAGGAGATCAGCTGCTTCTCGCCGGTGGAGAGCTTGTCGCCGCCCTCGCCGACGTCGCTGTTGTAGCCGTCCTCCAGGTGCTCCACCACCGTGTCCGCCGAAACGGCCTTGGCCGCCGCACGAACCTCCTCGTCGGTGGCGTCCAGCCGGCCATAGCGGATGTTGTCCATCACCGTGCCGGAAAACAGGTGCGGGTTCTGCAGCACATACCCCAGCCGGCTGTGCAGCCAGAGCTGGCTGCGCTCGCGGTAGTCCCTGCCGTCGATCAGGATGCGGCCGGCGGTCGGCTCAAAGAAGCGGCAGGCCAGGTTGACCAGGGTGGACTTGCCCGCGCCGGTCTCGCCGACGATGGCAACGGTGGTGCCCGCCGGAATTTTCAGGCTGAAGTGGCTGAGCACCTCCTCCTCGCCGTCCGGGTACTGGAAGGAGACGTCGTCGAACTCGATGTCGCCCTTAATCGGCTCCCAGTTTTCCTTCTTTGGATGGAAGGTGTCGCCGTACTTTGCGATGACCTCGGGGCTGTCGACGATGTTAGGCTTCTGGTCCAGCAGCCCCATGACACGCTCGATGTTCGGCTGCACCGCGATGATGTTGGCCAGCACCCTCGCCATCTGCTGAATCGGCTCAAAGATGGACACCGCATAGGTGGTGAAGGCCGAGAGGGTACCCACCAGCATGGCGTTTTCCAGCACCAGGTTGCCGCCCCGCACCAGCACGATGGCGGTGGCGGCGGAGCTGGCCAGCATGACCAGCGGGATGTACACCGCGTTCAGTCCCGCCGCGCGCACCGAAGCGGAACGCATCTCCTCGGTGATGCCGGCAAACTCGTGGATGTTTTTGTCCTCGATGACCAGCGTCTTGGAGGTTTTTGCGCCCATGATGCCCTCGTTGAAGGCGCCGGTGATGCGGGAGTTGATGGCGCGCACCTTGCGGTTCCAGAACAGAATCTTCTTCTGGAAGTAGGCGGTCAGCACCGCGATGACCGGCACGATCACCATGACCATCAGCGCCAGCCGCAAATCCAGCATCGCCATCGAGATGAAGGCGCACACCACATAGGTCAGCGCCCAGAGGATGTCGATCAGGTCCCAGGCGGTGATCGAGGCGATCTTGTTGGTATCGCTCATCACCCTGGCCAGGATGTAGCCGACCGGCGTGACGTTGTAGTAGGAGAAGGAGAGGGTCTGCAGATGGACAAAGCAGGCCCGCTTGAGGTCGCGCCCCATGCGCATCTCCATCTTCATGGCGCTCAACGTATAAAAGACAAAGCTGAGCACCTGCAGCACAATCACCGCCAGGTACCCGACGATGAAGGTCTGGAAGCCCTGCAGCGATTTTTGTTCGATAAAGTTGTCCACCGCGTACCGCTGGAACAGCGGCAGCAGCACATCGACAATCGAGATGATGATGTTGGTGACGATAATCAGCAGCAGCAGCCAGCGGTAGGGCTTGATGAACGGTCCCAGCCGCTTCCAGATGGAAAACTGAAAGGACTTGTTGCTCTGCGGCGCGTCGTCACGGTTGATATTTGCCATGTTGCTCACCTGCTTTCTGTCACAGCGTCTTGCGGAGCGCCCGCTGCGGCCTTCTGCAGCAGCTCCCGGTCGGCGTTGTTCATCTGAATCTCATAGATATCCCGGTAGATGCCCGGCCGCGCAATCAGCTCCTCGTGGGTGCCAAGGTCCGCTACCCGGCCGTTGTCCAGCACCAAAATCCTGTCCGCCTGCATCAGGGTGGTGATGCGGTGGGAGATCAGGATGGTGGTGGCGCTGCCCATCTTCTCCTTGAGCTGCTGGCGAATCTTGGCGTCGGTCTCGGCGTCCACCGCCGACAGCGAGTCGTCGAAGATCATCACCGGGGCGTTCTGGGTCAGCATCCGGGCGATGGCCACGCGCTGCTTCTGTCCGCCCGAGAGGGTGACGCCGCGCTCGCCCACCACCGTCTCATAGCCCTGGGCAAATCCCTCGATGGCCTCGTCCACACAGGCCGAGCGTGCCGCCGCCCGCACATATTCGAGCATGGCGTCGCGGTCCCGCTCCTGGGCGGTGATGCCGATATTTTCCCGGATGGTGCGGGAGAACAAAAACGGCTCCTGCAAAACAATCGCCACATTTTTGCGCAGGTAGCCGCGGCCAATACGGCTGATGTCCACCCCGCCGATGGTGATGCGCCCGCAGCCCGGCTCCAGGTCGTACAGGCGGTTGAGCAGGTGCATCAGGGTGGTCTTGCCGCTGCCGGTGCCGCCCAGAATGGCGAAGGTGCTGCCGGCGGGGATGGTAAAGGTCACATCGTCCAGCACCGGCTTCTGGTTTTCATAGCCGAAGGTGACGTGCTCAAAGGAAATATCCCTGTCCATCGGCGGCTGCAGCGCCCGGGGCGGGTCGTGCTCCGGCTCGGCCAGCAGGATATAGCTGACGCGCTCCAGCGAGACGCCGGTCTTGCTCATCTCGGCTAAGATTTTGCCCAGGCTGCGCACCGGCCAGGTCAGGGTGGCGTTGTAGGAAACAAAGGCCAGAAATTCGCCCAGGGTGATCTCCCCGTTCACCGCGCTGACGGTGCCGACGCAGATGACGGTGAGCACCTGCAGCGCCATGATGAAGTCGCCGGTGCTCCAGTAGGTGGTCATCATGTGGCCCAGGCGGATCCACAGGTCGGCGAAGTGGTTGTTGCGCTCATCGAAGCGCTCGATCTCAAAATTCTCCCGGCCAAAGGCGCGCACCACCCGCACGCCGGTCAGGTTTTCCTGCACGGTGGAGGAGAGCTTGCCCTCGGCGATGTCGGCGTCCATGAATCGCTTGGAGATTTTGGAGCTGAAGAAAAACGAGTACAGCGCGATGATGGGGATAAAGACCGCCACCACCAGCGAAATTTTGACGTTCATCGAGAACATAATGGCCATCGTCATCACAATCAAAAAGACGATGCGGAACACCTCCACCATCTGCGCGCTGACAAAGTTGCGGATGACCTCGACGTCCGAGGTGCAGCGCTGGATGATCTCGCCGGTCTGGTGGGCGGTGTGCCAGGAAAAGGGCAGCTTCTGGATGTGCCCGTACAGCGCGTCCCGCAGCGACTTGATCGCGTTTTCCGAGGCCCTGGCGGTGTTGATGCGGGCCAAAAAGCTAAAGACGCCCGACAGAATGGCCGCTGCCAGCACCGCTGCCGCTGCCAGCAGCAGCACCCGGGCGGTGTCGCCCTGCAAAAGGCGCTGCAGCCCCAGCGCGGTGAACCAGCCGGGCAGCTCCTCCGAGCCGATGATCGAGTCGACGGTCATGCGGATAATCTGCGGGGTCAGCGAGTTAAAGGCGGTGTTGAGCATCGAGCACAGCAGCCCCAGTCCAAACAGCCACAGATTTTCTTTGACAAAGCGAAATACCACCGCATACGCCTTGCTCTTCTGATCGTTTTGCAAGTAAAATCACTCCTCTTTCAAAAAACATTTTCTTTCCCTTTTGGGGCAGCGCGTCCTTTCTCTCCTTCCTGACTTACCGGCTGCCTTCCTTTTTATTGATGCGCTGGATAAAAAAAGCCGCCCTGTTTTTTTAAGAAAACAGGGCGGCTTAAAAAGGGCAATTATTCTGCGAATCAGCTTCTGTTCGAGCCGGCGCAGGCGCACAGGTCCACGCGGGAGGAGAACGAAAAAGCACTTCCCTGCTGTTGAGTTGTCCAATATGGTGCGTTATCAAAAAAGCAAGCATTCATTGTCATACCTTTCGTCTCCTTTCTATCAGAATCAGCTGTTTTGTGTTCTAAAGCCGTTATCAGTATACTCCATCCCCCGGGGCTTTGTCAAGACGATTTTCACAAAAATTTTATTTTTTAAAACCGGTTTTTTATCAAACCGTTCAGGAGGGCTCGCGGCAGAAGATGGCCCGCGCGCGCAGCTCCCCGTTCTCGTCCGGCTCGATGCGGTAAAGCCCCAGCGGAACCGGCTGCTGCCGGGCAAATTCCAGATAGGCCTCCTCGTCCTCCCCCTCAAAGCGCAGCGCCAGCCCGCAGCTCTGGGAGATGGCCCGCGGGGTCGGCATCACCTGGATGGGAAAGAGGGCCTTGGCCTTCTTTTCGGTTTGCATGGTGTCGGTGGTGTTGTAAAAGCTCATCGCGTAGTAGCCTTTGGTCTCCATCTTGTATCGGTTCCTCCTGTTTTTATTTTCTTTCCAGCTTCCAGATATCCCGGTTGTAGCCTTCGATGGTGCGGTCGGCCGAGAAATAGCCCGCCTTGGCGATGTTGACAAGGCTCTTGCGGCTCCATTCGCGCCGGTTTTCATAGTCGGCCAGCATCTGCTCCTTGGTGTCGATGTATTCCCGCAGGTCCAAGAGGGTCATAAAGTAGTCCTTGCCGACCAGCTCCTTATAAAGCCTGCCCAGCTGCACCGGGTCGCCGAGGCGGATCATCTTTTTGTCGACGATGAAGTCGACCAGCTTCTCCACCACCGGGTCGCCGTCGTAGATTTTGGCCGGGCAGTAGCTGTTTTCGGCGTAGAGCTTCATCACCTCTGCGCTCGATTTGCCAAAGGTGTAGATGTTTTGCTCCCCCACCAGGTCGTGGATCTCGACGTTGGCGCCGTCCATCGTCCCCAGCGTCACCGCGCCGTTGAGCATCAGCTTCATGTTGCCGGTGCCGCTGGCTTCCTTGGAGGCAAGCGAAATCTGCTCGGAGATGTCGCAGGCGGGAATCAGCTTCTGCGCCCAGCTGACGTTGTAGTTTTCCACCATCACAATCTTCAGATAGGGGCTGACCCGCTCGTCCTGCAAAAACAGCTGCTGCAGGCAGAGGATGAGGTGGATGATGTCCTTGGCGATGGTGTAGGCCGGGGCCGCCTTGGCTCCAAAGAGCAGGGTGATGGGTCGGCGCGGCAGGCGGCCGTCGAGAATCTCAAAATATTTCCAGATCGCGTACAGGGCGTTCATCTGCTGGCGCTTATACTCGTGCAGGCGCTTGATCTGGATGTCGTAGACCGAATCCGGGTCGATGGCGACGCCCATCTTCTCCTCAATCTCCTTTGCCAGCGCCGCTTTGTTCTGCTGCTTGATGGCGTGCAGTCTTTCCAGCACCGCATCGTCGGTGAGGCAGGCGGTCAGGCGCTCCAGCTGCATCGCATCCTTTTTCCATCCGTCGCCAATCAGCTCGGTGATAAAGCCGGAGAGGGCCGGATTGCAGAGCATCAGCCACCGGCGGAAGGTGATGCCGTTGGTCTCGTTGTGGAACCGCTCGGGGTAGAGCTCATAAAAGGGCGCCAGCTCGCTGGACTTTAAAATTTCGGTGTGCAGCTTCGCCACCCCGTTGACCGAGCAGCCGAAGTGGATGGCGATGTGCGCCATGTGCACCAGCTCCTGCCGGTCGATGATGGCCGTCTTGGGGTCGGCGCAGAGGACCTTGGCGCGGCGGTCCAGCTCCTCCACCACCGGCACAAGCCAGGGGGTCAGCCGCTCAAAGTAGGCAAGCGGCCACTTTTCCAGCGCCTCGGCCAGGATGGTGTGGTTGGTGTAGGCGCAGGTGCGGGAGACAGTGCGGATGGCTGTATCCAGATCGAGCCCCTCCTGCACCAGCAAGCGGATCAGCTCCGGAATCATCAGGGTGGGGTGGGTGTCGTTGAGCTGCACCACTGCCGCCCGGTCGAGCTGCTGCGGCGCAAAGCCCCGGCATTTCATATCGCTGACAATCAACTGGGCCGCCGCGCTGGACAGAAAATACTCCTGCGCAAAGCGCAGCCGCCTGCCCTGCTCATCGCTGTCGTCCGGGTAGAGAAAGAGGGTCAGGTTGCGGCGCAGGTCGGTCTTGTCAAAGTCGATGCCGTCGTGCACCAGACTTTCGTCGCTGGTCTCCAGATCGAACAGGCGCAGCCGGGCCGTCGTTTTGGCCTCATAGCCGGTGACATCCAGCTCATAGAGCCGCGCGGTGACCTCCGTCTCCCCCAGCGGGACGGTGAAGGTCTCCTCGGTGCGGCGCAGCCAGTCCGGCTCCTTGTGCCAGCGGTCGGGGTATTCGTGCTGGCTGTTCTGCTCAAACCTCTGCCGGAACAGCCCAAAGTGGTAGGCCAGTCCCAGGCCCTCCCCGTTCAGGCCCAGCATCGCGATCGAATCGAGGAAGCAGGCCGCCAGCCTCCCCAGACCGCCGTTGCCCAGCGAGGGCTCCGGCTCCAGCTCCTCCAATTCGGGCAGCGAGTGTCCGTGCCGGGCCAGCAGCTGCTGCGCCTCTGTGTAAAGCCCCAAATTGAGCAGGTTGTTGCCCAGTAGCCGCCCGATCAAAAACTCCGCCGAGACGTAGTAGAGCCTGCGCCCGCCTTGCTCCTGATTCGGTTCCTTTTTCTTCTGCTGTATGGTTTCGAGCACCAGATTTTGCAGCGCGCTGTAGAGCTGCCAGTCGCTGCAGGTGTCCAGATCGGTGTCAAACTGTTGCTTTAAATATTGCTGTAACGATGCTTCCATTCCTCATACTCTCTTTCCTTGCTCCTGATGCCTGTGCCGCGCCCGCAGCCCGCTGCGGTAGACCGGCAGCCGCCAGCTGGCGCGACCAAGTTCCCGAATCTTTTTCGCCAGCGCCCTGCCCGGCTGCTCCTCCATCCGCCAGGCCCAGTTGTCCCCCACGGTGGAGGGGGTGTTCATCCGCGCGGCGGAGGGCAGGTTCAAAAAGTCCTGCATCGGCGCGATGGCAAGCTCGCAGGGGCTTACCCATGCGGTGCGGACCATGCCCCAGGCAAAGTCCTTCTCCTTTTTGACCCCCATGTAGGTGGCCGCCATCCGGCGCTCCTGCTTGCCTGCGCTGCGCGCCCAGCCGCGGCTGGTGTCGTTGTCGTGGGTGCCGGTGTAGATGACCGCCCGTTTCGGGCAGTTGTGCGGCAGATAGCTGCTCTGCTCCTGCGGGGAGAAGGCAAACTGCAGCACCTTCATCCCCGGAAATCCAAACCGGTCGCGCAGCTGCTCGACGTCCGGCGTGATGGTTCCCAGATCCTCCGCAATCAGGCGCGCCTGCGGCAGCTGTTCCCGCAGTTTTGTGAACAGCTTTTCGCCCGGTCCCCGCTCCCAGCGGCCGTGTTCGGCGGTCTGCTCCCCGGCGTCGATGGCATAGTAGCCCGCAAAGCCGCGGAAGTGGTCGATGCGGATTAAGTCAAACAGCCGGCTCATCGCACCGATGCGCTCGACCCACCAGGCAAAATCCTCCCGCTCCATCACGTCCCAGCGGTAGAGCGGATTGCCCCAGAGCTGTCCGGTTTTGGAAAAATAATCGGGCGGGCAGCCCGCCACCCGCAGCGGCTGGCAGCTTTCATCGTACTCGAACAGGCGGGTGTTGACCCAGGTGTCGCAGCTGTCCGGCGCGACGTAGATGGGGATGTCCCCGATCAGCCGCACGCCCTTGCGGTTGCAGTATTCCCGCAGGCTCTGCCACTGGGTATAGAACAGGTACTGCACAAAGCTGTGGTACTCGGTCTGCTCCCGCAGCCGCTCGCGGGCTTTGGCCAGCGCCTGCGGATAGCGCAGGCGAAGCTCCTGGGGCCACTGCTGCCAGGGACTGCCGCGCTGCTCCTCCTTGATGGCCAGATAGAGCGCGTAGTCCGACAGCCAGCTTTCCTCCTGCCGGCAGAACCGCTCGACCTTTTCCCAAAGCTCCTGCTGCACGCGCGCCCGCGAAAAGGCCAGGCGCAGCAGTTTTGGTTTTTCTGCCTTGATCCTTTCAAAATCCACCCGGTCCTTCTGCTTACCCCAATCGGGCGCGCCGCACTCCTTGCGGGTGAGCAGCCCCTGCGCGGTCAGCTCCTCCAGGTCGATCAGCTGCGGATTGCCCGCAAAGACCGAATCGGACTGGTAGGGCGAGTTGCCGTAGCCGGTCGGCCCCACCGGCAGCACCTGCCACCAGCTTAGGCCCGCCTGCCTGCAAAAGTCCGCAAACTGCCGCGCCTGTTTTCCCAGCGCCCCGATGCCGTACCGTCCGGGGAGGCTGGTGATGTGCAGCAATACCCCGCTGCTTCGTCTCATGTTTTCTCCCTCCTGCCTGTCAACAAAAGTATTTGCATTGATTGTACCGCAAAATCGGGCGTTTGTATAGAGCGGGGCCATTTGCGTCAATTATAAAAGATTAATTTTTTATCAGTTTCACAAATCTTTACAAAAAATTCTGTCTTTTTTTCCAAAATTCAAAAACAAGCCGAGAAGTGTGCAGGAAAATCCCGCCTTTCCTCCACCTAAAGGATAGAGGAGCAGAAAAGATAATCTTTTTTGAAATTGATTTTGAAACAGGAAAGGAGAATCCTTATGAAAAAACGCCTGTTGAGCCGGGCTGCCGCCCTTTTGACCGCCTCGCTGCTGGCCCTGCAGCTGGCCGGATGCGGCGCTTCCAGTGCAGGCGGCGCCGAAAACGCCACCGCCGCGACCACCGCTTCCTACGATCAGGCCGCCGTTGAGGAGAGCGGCGAGATGGAGATTGCCGCTGAGGCGCCCACCGCCGACAGCGCCGCAAAAGTAAACTACGACACCGGCGGCACCCTGACCGATACCCTCAACCAGACCACCATGCCGGAGGATCTGGACCTCAAGCTGATCTGGCGGGCCAGCGTCTCGATGGAGACACTGGAATTTGATGAGAGCGTCCAGCAGATCACCGACCTTGTCAGCGAGATGGGCGGCTTTGTGGAGAGTTCCTCCTCCTCGGGCGGCTCGGACGCCAGTGGAAACTACAGCAGCAAATATGCCTACTTGACTATCCGCGTGCCCTCCGACAAGCTGACCGGCTTCATGGGCAGCCTCAACGACTGCGGCACCATCACCAGCCAGAACCTCTCCAGCGAAAATATCTCGCTGGAATACGCCGACACCGAGGCGCGCAGGGAGGCGCTGCAGACCGAATATGACCGGCTGCTTGAGCTGATGGCCCAGGCAGAGGATGTGGACGCCGTCATCGCCATCGAGGCGCGGCTTTCTGAAGTCCGGCTGCAGCTGGACTCGCTCTCCTCCCAGCTGCGCACCTACGACAACCTGGTGGACTACTCCACCGTCAACATCGACCTGTATGAGGTGCGCAACATCAGCGGCGCTGCCGCCACCACCCTCACCGAGCGCATCCGCAACGGCTTCTCCAACACCCTGTTCAACATCCAGGTGTTCTTCGAGGACCTGCTGGTCTTTGTGATTGTCAACATTCCGGTCTTTGTCATCCTGGCGGTGGTCATCGTGGCCGTTGTGCTGATTGTGCGCAAGGTGAGAAGGAGAAAGCAGAAGCGTAGCAACCAAACTCCGCCCGCCGCACCGTCCCCCGATGAGAACAGCAAAGAGTAGGCCCCTTCGTTTTCACAGTAAGGACAAGACAGGGGAACCGGCAACACCGGTTCCCCTGCTTTTTGCTTTTGTCAAATTTTATCGGGATTTGATTTGCAATCTGCCGCAAAACATGGTAAACTGTTAAAATAAACCGGCGCTGACTGCCGGGTAAGAGAGAAACTGTCGTGAAAGGATGTGTTCGTTTCGTGTTCACCCTGATCTCGGATGTCATTGCCGACAACCTGTTTTTGTTCCGCGTGCTGGGCTCGATCCTCATCTTTGTTTTGTTCTGGGCCTTCAAAGGCACCATCACCAAGGCGGTGGTCAAGCTGCTGACCAAGCTGCTCAACCGCAGCCGGCAGATCGCCGACCAGTCCACCCTGCGCTTTGTGCTCGGTCCTCTTAAACATTTTCTGGCCATCAGCGGCCTTTACCTTGCGCTGATGAACCTGCATCCCGGTGCGGGCTGGTCGGATTTCTTTTTAAAGGTCTACCGCATCGCGGTGATTATCCTGATCTCCATCGTGCTGCTGCGCCTGTGCGACTGCGCCTCGGACAACCTGTTCCAGCCGTTTGGCAAGCAGGAGGAGCTGGAAAACCGCCTGAACAAGACGCTGATGACCCTGCTGAAAAAGGCTGCCAAGGTGCTGATTCTGATTATCGCGGGCATCGCGGTGCTCAGCGAGACAGGCATCAACGTCGCCACCCTCATCACCGGCATCGGGCTTGGCGGCTTGACCATCGCGCTGGCGGCGCAGGACACCGCCCAGAACCTGTTCGGCGGGCTGGTCATCCTGCTGGATAAGCCCTTCCAGGTGGACGACTGGATCTCCACCCCGGACATCGAGGGCGTGGTGGAGGACATCACCTTCCGCTCCACCCGGGTGCGCACCTTCCCGAATGCGCTGGTCGTGGTGCCGAATTCCACCTTGGTCTCCTCCCCCATCACCAACTGGTCGCGGATGAACAAGCGCCGCGCCAGTTTCACTGTCGGGCTGACCTACAACACCACCGAGGCGCAGCTGCAGCGCTGCATCTCGCGCATCACCGAGATGATTAACCAGAACCCCGAGGTGCTTGCAGACGACACGGTAGTGGCCTTCAACAGCTTCCAGGACAGCAGCCTCGAAATTTCGGTGCTTTTCTACACCAGGGCGACCTCCTTCTCCGCCTTCCAGAAAATCAAGGAGCAGGTCAACTACGGCATTATGAAGATTGTCGAGGAGGAAGGCGCTTCCTTCGCCTTCCCCACCCAGACGGTCTACCTGCAAAGGGAAGAGCAGAAGTAAATCCCCGAAAAAGCCAACAAAAAAAGGAGCCTTTTTTCAAGGCTCCTTTTTCTTTTCGCTTCTTTTGTAAAGGCAGTTGGAAAGGAGGAAGAAAACATGTTCCCTCCCTCCTCTTTCTGCCGTTCCGAGACATGAACTTTTCTTTTGGTCCTACCTTTTCTTTTTAGTAAAGAAAAGGTAGGGTTTCTTTTTAGTAAAGGCAAAGCTGGAGGGCAAAAAAGATTCCCCTTCCAGCTTTTGCTAGCGTTCCGGGCTATGATCTTTTCTTTTGGTCCTACCTTTTCTTTTTAGCAAAGAAAAGGTAGGTTAGTGGTGCTGAGCCTTGGCGCGCAGCCGCTGCAGCATCGGCTCCAGCTTGGCAAAGCCGAGATAGAGCAGCGGGTTGTAGACCTTGTCAAATTCCCCGATGAACTCGGTCGCGCCCTCGCGGCGGCAGAAGCCCTCCTTGAACTTGTACAGACCGTTGGATTTGTCCAGGATGAACACACCGCCAAAGTCGTAAATCTCCGAGCCGTTCTCATAAGCCCAGCGAATCATCTCGGCCTGCATGGCGTAGTTCGGCATCAGGTTGCGCTTGTTGTTCGAGCTGGCGCCGTAGATATACCAGGTTTTGTTGCCGTAGTGGATGCAGATGGCGCCGGAGAGGGCCTCCCCTTCGTGCTCGGCAATGTAGACGCGCAGCAGGTCGCTGCTGTCGTAGGCCTGCAGCATCCGCTTAAAGTAGTCGTACGGGCGGTGGCCGATCTTGTCGCGCACCGCGGTGATCTCGTACAGCTCATAGAACTTGCGCAGGTCCTCCTCGCTGCGCGACCAGTGGACGGTGACGCCCTTGCGCGCCGAGAGGCGGATGTTGTACCGGGTCTTTTCGCTGAAGTGCGGCATCAGCTCGTCGAAGGAAGGCTCGTCGAGCTTTAAAATCATGTTGTAGCGCGGCTGGATCAGGTCGTATTTGTCACAGCCGTCGTTGCGCACCCGGATTCCCAGCTTGCGGTACTGCTCCTCCAGCTCGGGCATGCGCGGCAGCTCCGGGTCAAAGCGCAGCAGGAAGGCACGGTACTTTTGGGCCAGCGGCTTTGCCTCGTCCAGCAGCCGCTGCACCAGGGCGGTGTCGTGCAGGTCGCAGATCGGCGCGCGGGGCGCGTACATCAGCGAAAAGCCCGCGAATACCCGCCGGATAATCAGCGACATCGCCGCGATGATCTTCCCGTTTTCCTCCAGATAAACCTGCTCGCCGACCCAGCCCTCCTTGACCTTTTCCCAGGCCAGGTCCTGGGTGGCGTTGGCGTAGGGGGAGGTGCGGACAAAGGTTTGATATTCCTCGACCTTCTTCAGATCGTTGTGATTTAAAATCGGCATCGTTTGTTCACCCCTGTTTTGATTATAGCGAAAGCAGCCGTTTGGCTATCGCAAGGTCGGATTCATAATATACATATTCTCCCCGCACCTTCTGATATACCTCTTCCCCCTTGGCTGCCAGGACAATGACGTCTCCGGGGCGGGCGGTGGTGATCGCCTTCTCCACCGCCTGCGCCCGGTCCTCGATGATCTCGTAGGGGGTGTTGTACGGCTTGAGGTAGGAGGCAATCTCCTGACAGATCTCGCGCACATCCTCAAACTGCGGGTCCTCGGCGGTCAGGTACATGTAGTCGGCGTTCTGTCCCGAGAGGGTGCCGATGTCCCGGCGGCGCAGATAGGCCTTGCCGCCCGGACAGCCGACCACCACCACTATCCGGCGGCCGGGATAGTCCAGCTTTAACGATTCGTACAGCTTCTGAAAGCTGAGGTAGTTGTGGGCGTAGTCGACCAGCACGGTGACGCCGTCCTTTTCCAGCAGGTTCATCCTGCCCTGCACCTGATTGTGGAGCAGGCCCTCGCGGATGGAATCGTCGTCGATGCCCAAAGCCCTGGCCGAAGCGATGGCCGCCAGCGCGTTTTCCACATTAAAGCGGCCCGCCATGCCGATGCGCCAGCTCTCCTGCCGGCCGTTGTGCAGGGTGGTGAAGGCAAAGCCCGGCTCTGCCTTTTCGATGTTTGTCAGCGTCCAGTTTTCGTCCCGGCTGTCGCCCTCGCTCTTGCCGAAGGTGATGACCCGCTGCGCGTGGTCGCGGGCACGTTCCAGCACCCGCTGCACGTGGTCCATGTCGCGGTTGACGACGGCGATTTTGCAGTGCTCCATCAGCTGCAGCTTGCAGGAAAAATAGTCCTCAAAGTCGGTGTGCTCCAGCGGGCCGATGTGGTCCTCGCCGATGTTGAGGAACATTCCCAGGTCAAAATCAACCCCATACACCCGGTCCAGCTTGTACGCCTGGGAGGAGACCTCCATCGTCAAAAAGGGCAGGCCGCTGTCCCGGGTCTGCGCAAAGTACCGCTGCAGGTCCGGGGACTCGGGGGTGGTCAGGTGCGCCTCGTGCTGCTCGGCGCCGGTGTCCACCTCGACGGTGGAAAGCACCGCACTCTTTTGGGCGTGCAGCTCCGGGTGGCTGCGGCAGCAGGCATCGAGGATATGCTTCATAAAGTAGGTGGTGGTGGTCTTGCCCTTGGTTCCGGTCAGGCCGATCAGCCGGAAGTTTTTGTAGGCTTCTCCATAAAAGGCGATGGCGACCAGGCTCATCGCCTTGCGGATGTCGCTGACCAGGATGCAGGGAATCTCCGCCGCATACTTTTTGGCGGAGAGGTAGACGCCCGCCCCCTTTGCCGCCGCGTCGAGCAGGTACTGCTCCTTAAAGTTTAAGCCCTTGCAGATAAAAAAGGTGTCCGGCTGCACGTCGGCAGAGCTGTAGGAGAGGTGGGTAAACGGCTTTTGCAGCAGATCCTGCGGGCCGGAATATTCCACCAGCAGCCCATCCTCCTGCAGGAGCTGGAGGGCTTTTTGTATGGTAATCGAATCGTTCATCTTTGACAAGGTCCTTTCCTGATTTCGTTCCCTATATATTTTATTATTATAACAGATTCCAACCATAAAACAAGTGAGATTGTATAAAAATTATCACGGCATTTTGTGAAGGTGGCCGACAGGAAAAGGTGTGGGGGACCAAGAGTCCCCCACAGCCTGTTTACTCAATCGACTTTAACGATTCCGCCATGTTGATGTCGTCCAGCTTGCCGAACATCGCCGCGTTGACGATGCAGGCAAAGAGGAAGGTCAGCGCAAAGCTGTACAGGTAGCTGACCGGCTGCACCACCGCCTGGAAGCAGACCATGTCGATGTTGATCTGCTCCATGACAAACCAGTGCAGCAGCTTGCCCAGCAATAACCCCACGCCGCCGCCGATGGCGGTGAGGAAGAAGTTTTCCCGGAAGACATAGGAGGCCACCTCCATCGGGTAAAAGCCCAACACCTTGATGGTGGCAATCTCCCGGATGCGCTCGGTGATGTTGATGTTGGTCAGGTTGTACAGCACGATGAAGGCCAGCGCGCCTGCGCAGACGATGATGACCAGAACGATGTAGTTCATGCTGCTCATCATGTTGTCGAAGCGGTCGAGGGTGTCGGCGTTGACCGTGACGCTGCTGACCGCGTCAAAGTTCATCAGCCGCGCCAGCAAGACGTGCTCGTCCGCTACCCCGTCGGTCTTGAGGTAGATCGAGCGGTAGTCCGGCGCTTCGCGGTTCTGGCTCTCCCAGCTGTCCGCCGAGAGGTAGAGGTAGTTGTAGATATAGTTTTCGCTCAGGCCCACAATCCGCAGCGACAGCTCGTTGCCGTCCTCGTCGCTCAAAGAAATGGTGTCGCCCAGCTCATAGCCGTTGCGGCGGGCAAACTCCGCGTTGACCACCGCCTGGCCCTCCTCCGGGAAGGGGATGCTCTCCCCGTCCTCGGTGTGCAGATCCCAGTAGTCCTCAAAGCGGGAAGCATCCTCCGGCACGATGACGGTCAGGGACTTTGTGCCGCCGTCCGGCAGCTGCGCGTCCATCGCGCTTTCCGCCGCGCGGGTGTAGCCCAGCGACTCGTCCTGCAGATATTCCTCCACTTCGTCCCACTCGCCGGTGGTGTATCCCTCTTTGAGCAGCACGCTCATCCCGTAGGTCTGCACGCTGGTGAACTGCTGCCCGGCGATGTTGGCGATCGAGTCCTTGACGCCAAAGCCGGTGACCAGCAGCGCCGTGCAGCCGCCGATGCCGACAACCATCATGAAGAAGCGCTTTTTATACCGCAGCACGTTGCGGATCGAAACCTTGACCAAAAAGGAGAAGCGGTTCCACAAGATCGGGATGCGCTCCAGCAGGATGCGCTTGCCGCTCTTGGGGGCCTTGGGGCGCATCAGCTCGGCGGGGACGCTGAGCAGCTCGTACCGGCAGGTGAAGTAGGTGGAGCCCATCGAGCAGAGCATCGAGGCCAGCAGCGAGATCAGCCCCAGGCTGTAGTCAAACACGAAAACAATGTCCCCCATCGTGTACATGATGGCGTAGGTGCGCCAGATGACAAACGGGAACAGCACCGACCCGCCGAAGAATCCAATCAGGCAGCCGATGCCGGCGGCGCTGCCCGAATAGAACAGATACTTGCCCATGATGGTGCCCTCGCTGTAGCCCAGCGCCTTGAGCACGCCGATCTGGGTGCGCTGCTCCTCGACCATGCGGTTCATGGTGGTCATGCAGACCAGCGCCGCCACCAGGAAGAAGAAGATTGGGAAGACGTTGGCGATGGCGTCCACAATGGAGGAATCGTTGTCAAAGCTGGCGTAGCCGATGTTCTCGTCGCGGGTCAGGACGTAGACGTCCGGCTCCTCCAGGTCGTCGATCTCGTCCTGCGCGTCGTCCAGCTCGTCCTGCGCGTCGCTGGTGCTCTGCGAAAGCTCCTGCATCCCCTGTTCGTACTGAGCCAGGCCGTCGCGGTATTCCCGCTGGGCGGCCTCCAGCTCGGTCTGGGAGGCCTGCAGCTGCTGCTCCTGCAGCGCCAGCTCCTGGCTCTGCTGCTCGATCTGCGCAAGCCCCGACTCGATCTCGGCAAGGCCCGACTCAATCTGGCTCAGGGAAGCCTGCAGCTGCTGCTCCTGCGCCACCGACTGGGAATAGTAGGCGGTGCCCGCCGTCTGCGCCTTGGCTGCGGCGACCTCGTTTAGTCCCGACAGCACCTGCTGTTTTTGCAGCAGCAGCTCGGTCTTCTGGCTCTGCAGGCTCTGGCGCTGGCTTTCCAGCTGCGCCTTGCCGCTTTGCAGCTCGGTCCTGCCGCTTTCCAGCTGCGCATAGCCGCTGTCAATCTCCACCTTGGCCGAATCGAGCTGGTCCTTGGAGGCAATCAGCTCCAGCTCCCCGCTCTGGGTCTGGGCGGTCAGCTGCTCCTGCCCCTCAAAGAGGTCGCGCTCCGCCTCGGATTTCAGGCGGCTGTAGCGCTCGTCGGCCTGCTCCTGCGCAAAATCCTCCAGCCACTCCTCCGCTTCGTCGATCTGGTTGTCGTACTCGTCGGTGTAGATCTGCGCGCCGAAGGTGTTGAGCTTGACATAAATCTCGGTGTCGTAGTCGCAGTCGAAGGCGTCGCGCAGCACAAACATGAAGCCGTCGATGGTGCCGTTGCCCAGCGAGGTGGTGCCGCGCTCGTAGTTTGCGTAGACCGGGGAATTGACCCGGCCGACGATGCGGAAGGTCTTTTGCGCAAACATCTCGTCGGTGTCGTCGTCGTTGTTGTCCGAGAGGGTCAGGGTGGCGCCGATGCTGTCCTCCCCAAAGGCCAGCGCGTCCACCACGCACTCCTGCGCCGACTGGGGCAGCCTGCCGGAGACCAGCACCGGCTGGTTCTGCTCATCCAGCAGCTGCATCACCTGCAGCGCGTTTTCGTTGCCGCTCTCGTCCACCAGCAGCGCGTCGGTGGAAACCGAGCCCTGGGCGTCCAGCACCCCTTCCCGGCGGGAGAGCTGCCGCGCCGCGTCGGTCTCAAAGCCGACGGTGGAAAGCAGCTCGACATCATAAAAACTGGTCTGGTCAAAGTACAGCTGGGCGCTGCTGACCATGACGTCGCGGGTGACCTTCAGTCCCGAAAACAGCCCGACGCCCAGGGCCACAATCGCCATGATGGCAAAATATCTTCCCAAGCTCTGGCGGATTTCCCGCAGAGTGGTTTTTCCCATCGAGGAACCCATGCTACCACCCTTTCTTTCTGCCGTTGTGCATCACCATTCGATCTGCTCGACCGGCACGATGTGGTCGTTGAGCACCTCGCTGACAATCGTGCCGTTTTTGACGGTGATGATGCGGTCGGCCATGGCGGTGATGGCCTGGTTGTGGGTGATGACAATGACGGTGACGCCGCTCTGGCGGCAGGTGTCCTGCAAGAGCTTTAGCACCGCCTTGCCGGTGTTGTAGTCGAGCGCGCCGGTCGGCTCGTCGCACAAGAGCAGCTTCGGGTTTTTGGCCAAAGCTCTGGCGATGGCCACGCGCTGCTGCTCGCCGCCGGAAAGCTGGGCCGGGAAGTTTGCCATGCGCTCCTTTAAGCCCACCTCCTCCAAAACGGTGGCGGCGGGCAGCGGGTCGCGGCAGATCTGCGCGGCAAGCTCGACATTTTCCAGCGCGGTCAGGTTCTGCACCAGGTTATAAAACTGAAAGACAAAGCCGATGTCGTACCGGCGGTACTCGGTGAGCTGGCGCTTGTTGTAGGCGGAAATTTCCTTGCCGTCCAGCCAGACCGAGCCCTCGCTGAGCGTATCCATCCCGCCCAGGATGTTGAGGATGGTGGTTTTGCCCGCGCCGGACGCGCCGACAACGACGCAGAACTCCCCCTTTTCCACCCGGAAGTTGACATCGCGCAGGGCGTGGATTTCGATTTCGCCCATCCGATAGATTTTTTTAACGTCATGGAATTCGACAAAAGACATCTTTCGTTCCCCCCAAATTCCCTTTTCCTCTCTGTTCTTTCTATTATAGCACTCCGGGTGGGAGGGGAACAACATGAAATTTGTGAACTCCATTCCTTTTGGGCGCTTCGGCCCCAGAGGCTTTTGCAGGGACGAAGGTCCCTACGACCCACTATATGCGAGGGGCGCTGCCCCTCTGCGCTCCCCATGAGGGGGTGCTCCGCCCCTCCACCCCGGGGGATTTTGCAGGGACGGAAGTCCCTGCTCCTCCAATGCAGGCGCTCCGCCCTGCACCCGGGTGACTTTCCCGTCGCGGGGAAAGTCACCAAAGGCGCGCCAAGGGCTGCGCCCCTGGACCTGCCGGTGCAGGGTTACCGCCCTTTTCGCGCTCGCTGCGCATCGCGCCGGGCTACCTTCTGCCACAGAAAAAGACCGATTTGCCACTTTGAGATGGTGGGCAAATCGGCCTTTGTTGTTTCCTTTGGCTTTGACCAGGAAAAATATTCTGCTGTTAATCCGTGG
>NBJMC04203__coassemble_143_pt1 | contig 81028 bp, 70 predicted proteins | sample NBJMC04203__metabat2_low_PE_031 | metagenome-assembled genome bin NBJMC04203 | reverse complement strand
AAAAAAAGTGACCCCACTGGGTGGGATCACTTTTTTGGCGGAAAGAGAGGGATTCACTCCGTTACCCCTCGCCTAAAAACAGTCCACCGGACTGTTTTTGCGGCAGAAACTTCGTTTCTGCTGCCGGCTCATTCGAATCCCTATCTTTCCAATTCATAAAAAAAGTGACCCCACTGGGTGGGATCACTTTTTTGGCGGAAAGAGAGGGATTCGAACCCTCGGTGCCTTTATAGGGCACACACGATTTCCAGTCGTGCGCCTTAGACCAGCTCAGCCATCTTTCCATAATGGTTTTTGCTGCGTACACTCAACTCGCAAGTGCCTTATTATTATATCAGGCCGCTCGAAAAAAGTCAAGCTTTTTTTGTAGGTTAGGCCCTCCTCTGTTAAAAGAAGCCGCCGTCCCCCTCAAGGCAGCTTGCCAGAGGGGAGCGGCGGCAGGAACTTTTATTTGCTGTAACGCTTTTTGGCTGCGGAGTATACCGGCAGGCCGATCAGCGTGACAACAATGCTGCCGATGGACAGCAGGGTGTTGCCCAAGCCAGACAGGGCCAGCTGGCTGATGATGACGTACACACCGCTGATGATGGCCAGAATCGGCACGACCGGATAGCCCGGCACCTTGTACTTGCGCTCCAGTTCGGGGTGCGTGCGGCGCAGGCGGATGACACAAACAAAGGTCAGCGTGTAGAAAATCCAGCACGAGAAGACCGCCAGGTTGGTCAGCATATCAAACTGCTCACTGATGGAGTACAGGCAAGCCAGCACGCCGACCAGGATAACCGAATTGGAAGGTACGCTGTGCGCATTGAGCTTGCTGAGCGCGGGGCTGGCCGGCATCGCCTTCTGCTCGCCGAGCTGGTAGGCCACGCGCGAACCGGACATCAAGAAGCCGTTGGCCGCGCCGATAACCGAAATGATGATGCCTATCTCGATGAGCAGTCCGCCGGTTGGGCCAAAAATCTGCATGGCCACAGCCGCCGCAGGCGATTCGAGGTTCATCAGCTCATCCGCAGGCAGTACCCACAGGTAGGCCATATTGATGACAAAATAAACCAGCATGATGATCGACACGCCGCCGACGATGGCGCGCGGCAGGTCTCGACCAGGGTTCTTCATCTCTCCCGCAATGGCGCCGACGTTAGTCCAGCCCTCAAACGCAAAGAGCACGGCAAGCAGCGTCGAGCCCAGAACCGCCGGTGCGCTCTTGCCCTCGGCGACCAGCGGGGTGAAGATCGGGTTGTCGCCGCTGCCCAGGACAAAGCCGAAAATCATCAGCAGCACCAACGGAACCAGCTTGCAGACCGTCGAGACGACCTGAATGCGGCCTGTCGTCTTGTTTCCCAGCGTGTTGAGCGCCACCATAATGATAATAACCGCCATGGCGATAGGTAATTCGAACTGCGCGCCGATATACTTGCTCAATTCTTCGCCCACCTTGACGCCATAGCCGGCCAAAAATGCCGGATAAAAGATGACGACCTGCATCCATCCGGCCAGGAAGCCGACCCTCTCTCCGAAAACCTCGCCCAAATAGGCGACCATACCGCCCGTTTTGGGAATCAGTACCGCCACCTCCGCAAAGGTCAACGCCGCAAAAATGCTGGCCAGACCCCCGACGATCCACGCCAGCATTCCCATGCCCGGCGCTCCTCCGGTTGCCTGATAGATTGCGTAGGGCTTAAAGAATACTCCCGCGCCAATGACGCAGCCCACAACAACCGAGGTAGCCGAAAAAACGCCAAGCTCTTTTTTTAGTTTTCGTTTTTCTGACATTGCTCTCATCTCCTTTGATTGATTATAAAGTAAAATATCTTTTTCTAGATTAGCACATGGTTATTCCCTTGTCAACCATTCCCTGTACGTTTATTTTTTTTGCAGGCTTTTTTGTCCCACCTTGACGCACTGGGTAAAAAGCAACAAAAAAAGAGAGCCTGACCGACTCTCTTTCCATGTTTTTGGATACAGTCCTATTGTTCCTGTTCCCGATGCAGGTTGCTCTGGCGAAAGCTCTCGAACACACCCATCAAAATTCCTGTCTTGCCGGTGGTGTAGTAGCGCCGCATCGGAATCCAGAACAGCACCGCCCCTGCCATGCAGACAATCATATCCCACATGGTGTCGTTCACACCGGTGTCCAGCACATGCTGCGGGTCGTTATGCAGCACCAGGTCGATGCAGTACTCCACAATCTCCCAGCCGATGGCGATCATCGCCGCCATCCCCGCCGCAAAGAGGGCCGCCTGCCAGAACTCGCCCTTCTCCACCTTCATCCCGCCCTGCTTCTTGGGCTTGAGCAGATAAAAGACAATCAGCCCACACAGGCCAAACACCACGCCGGTGATGGTGTGCATCACCTTGTCGTAACCGGGGATGCGGTCATAGCCGTTGAAGATCATCCCGATCCCGTACACGAACAGGATGTACAGATGGGACGCCAGATGCAGCAGGTAGTCGGCGTGCAGCCGCAGCACCAGCTCCACCAGGCGCGGGACAAAGACAATCAGCAGACCCAGCAGCGAAAGAAAGACGTAGTACGGCGTCGAGAAAAAGAAATTATAGACCGCCATCGCCGCGCAGAACACGGCCAGCGCCCCCTCCAGCAGCCTGCTGGACCTCTGATAACGATTTGAGATAGAACTCATGCAAACCCCTCCTGCTTGTTTTTAACAGCCCACAGAAAAGGGCGCGCAGCACACTTGCGCGTCCTTTTGGGGAAAGTTTTTATTCGTAGCGCAGCGCCTCGATTGGGTCGAGCTTGGCTGCCTTATTGGCCGGATAGTATCCGAAGAAAACGCCGATCATCATTGAGAAGCTGACCGCGATGGCGATGGCCTGCACCGACGGCGTCGCCGGGAAGCCCAGCAGCGTCGCGCCCACATAGCCCAGCAGCAGGCCGACCAGCACGCCGATCACGCCGCCGATCAGGCAGATGATGACCGACTCGACGATAAACTGCAGGCGGATGGCACTGTTGCGCGCCCCCAGCGCCTTGCGGGTACCGATCTCCCGGGTGCGCTCGGTGACGCTGACCAGCATGATGTTCATGACGCCGATGCCGCCGACCAGCAGTGAAATCGCCGCGATGACCACAATCGCAATCTGGATGGTGCTCATCATGGTCATCGACTGGTCGATGATCGAGTCCAGACTGATGGCCGTGATCTGAAAGTCGCGGTTGCGGGTGTAAAACCGGTTGAAGTAATCCTCAAACTCACCCGCGAGATTGCGGGCATCGGCGCCCTCGCGGGTCAGTACGGTGATGTAGGAGTAACCCTCCACCGCGCCGGAGAGCTTCCACTCGGTGGTGATGGGGATGTACAGATCGGTGGTGATGTCCCTGTCGGAGGACATGCCCATCATCGACATCATCGAGGCGGTGATGGCATCCTGCTCATACTGATAGACCCCGATGATGGTGAAGGTATAGATCTCGTCGCCCAGATGTGCCTTGATCTCCTGCCCCAATGGGTCCTCCCCATTTGGGAACATATTGCTGACCAGTTTGTCCGAGACAACCGCCACATTCTTTTCTCCCTTGATGTCCTTTTCGCCGATAAAGCGGCCGTCCATCATGGTCAGGTGGTTGGCGTCCTGGTAGCCTCCATTGACGCCGCTGACCGAAACGTTTGCGTACAGGTGTCCATCCTGGACCTGGCCGCTTCCCATGCTCTCGCTGCCGCTGACCGCCTCGATCATCTCGCCGTAATCGGTCTCAAACTGGTCGATCATCTCGTTGCTGATAAAGTCCTCCTCGTCCATGGTGACCGCTGAGTAGCCGCCGTTGTCCGAGGGGCGCTGCTGAATGCTGATCTCGATGTTGTTCGCACCCATATCCTGCAGGGTGGAGGTCAGCATGTTGGTCATCGAGTCGCCGACCATGACGATGCCGATGACCGCGCCGATACCGATGATGATGCCCAGCATGGTCAGCAAAGCGCGCATCTTGTTGGCGCGCAGGCCGGAGACGGCAAGGGATATATTTTCCAAAAGCTGTGTCATGATACAATTCCTCCCGCCTGCAGGCTCTGTGTGTCAGGACGCGGCAGAGGGTTCCTGCGCCCCTCCCGGTAAAGGCTGTCCGGCGGCAGGACCCCGCTGCCGGGGCGCACATCCACCACCTGGCCGTCCCGGATGGTGACGACCCGCTGGGTCTCCTCGGCCAGCTCCCGGTTGTGGGTGATGAGCACGATGGTCTTGCCCTGCTCGCGGTGCAGCTTGTGGAACAGGTCCATCACCAGCCGTCCGGTGGAGGAATCGAGCGCGCCGGTCGGCTCGTCGGCCAGGATGATGGCCGGGTCGTTGGCCATTGCCCGGGCAATGGCCACGCGCTGCTTCTGTCCGCCGGAAAGCTCGTTTGGCATGTGGCTCATGCGCTCATCCATCTGCACCATCCTGAGCAGCTCCTTGGCCCGGGCGGTGCGCTTGGAGCGCGGCACGCTTGCATAGAGCATCGGCAGCTCGACATTTTTGAGCGCCGAGGTGCGGGGGATCAGGTTGAAGGTCTGGAACACAAACCCGATCTTCTCGTTGCGGATGACAGAAAGCTGGGTGTCATTGGCTCCGTTGATCGAGACGCCGTCCAGCAGATATTCCCCTTCGGTGGGGCGGTCCAGGGCGCCGATGATGTTCATCAGGGTGGATTTGCCCGAGCCGGACTGGCCGACAATCGAGACAAACTCCCCCTCCTCCACCACAAGGTCGATGCCCTTGAGGATGGTCAGCTCGTTGGGCTGGCCGATGTAGAACTTTTTGACGATGCCCTTCATGTCAATGATTGTCTTTGCCATGGCTCTATTCCGCCCCGCTCTCCGAAGAAAGTCCGACGACCGGTTCACTGGAAAGGCCGGTGGTGACTGGGGTGGTGCCGGTGGCGACAAAGTCCGGGGTGACCTCCATGCCCGGAGCGACGCTCTGCGGGTCGCTGACGATGGAAAGCCCGTCGGTGATGCCGTCGCCGGAAACCTCGATATAGAAGTCGGTTTCCAGACCGGTGGTGACCGGAACCTCGGTGACGACGTAGCCGCCTTCCTTCTCGCTGCTAGGCTCTACCGCGTAGACCACCTCGCTGCCGTCGGCCTTCTCGACCACCGAGTCATACGGCACGCCGTAGACGTCGCTGCGCTCCTCGAGCAGGACGGTCAGGCGGGTGTTCATGCCGATGCGCAGGCCGCTGTCCGCGTCGTTGACCTGTACCTCCGCCTCAAACTCGACGGTGGAATCGTCGGCGGTCAGAGTGTTGCCGTTCTCGGTCTTGTTAGCGGCCGGCGCGATGTAGGTGACGGTGCCGGAGATTTCCTTGTCGCCGGTGGTGTCCGAACGGATGACAACCGGCATGCCGACCTCGATGTTGCCGACGTCGTACTCACGGATGTTGGTGGTGATCTTCAGCGCGTCGGTGTCCTCGATGACAAAGAGCAGGCCGTTGCCGGGTTGTCCTTCCTCGGCATAGACAGCGGTGACCACGCCGGAAACCGGAGCGGTGATGGTGGCGTCAGCCAGGGTATCCTGCAGCGACTGGATGGCGATTTCCTGGGATTTTGTGGACTGCGCGGCGATCTGGCTGCCGATCAGGTTGTCCTTGAGGGTGTCAATCTGCTGCGCAATCGAGTTTTCGGTGGCCGCCTGCTGCTGTTTGGCGGTGTCGGCGCTCTGCTCCGCGGCGTCCTGCTGGGCCTTGGCGATGTCCTCCTGCAGCTCGGCGCTGTCCACGCTGCGGTTGGCGCTGGCGATGCCCTGCTCCAGCTGGGTCAGGGTGGAGCCGTTGCGCGCGTCCCTGGCCGCATCCAGCTGCGCCTCGGCGCTGGCAACGCCGGTCTGGGCGGAAGCGACGCCGCTTTGGGCGGCGCTTAAAGCTGAATTAATTCCCGAAATTGTATTTTGATAAAGCTCCTGATTCGAAAGATAGCTATTTTCTAGTGCTTGAAATTGAGATTTGTCAAAGGAGTAATCTGCCCTTTCCTGCTCCAATGCCTGCTGCGCATTATTATAGTTTACCAGTGCACTATCCCTTGCAGCTTCCAATTCGTCCATTTTAGCAGGGCCTTCTCCATTTTCGATTCCCTTCTGGTACTCTTCTTCAGCCGCATCATAAGCAGTTTTGCACTCATCTCTATTTTCTTTCTTTGTTTTTATTTCCTGTATATACGCATTTTCCGAGGCTGTCCATTCTTGCTTTGCTTGATTATACTGTGCTGTTTCTTGTTTCATCGCGGATTGAATTGCGTCTACATCTCCAGCACTTGCAGCTGCACTATTATACGCCGCCTGCGCTTCCGCCAGCGCGTCCTCGGCCTCGTCCAGCGCCTCGCGGGCATCATCGACGTTGCCGTTGAGCTGGTCGCGGGTGATGTAATAGTTTTCCCGCGCGTCACGCACAGCGGCCTCCGCCGCGTCCACCTGCAGCTGGGCGCTGTCCACGCCGTATTCGGCCTGGGTCAGGCTGCTTTCCGCCTGGTTGACCCCCGACTCCGCCGAGATAGCGTTGGAGTCCAGGCCGTTCTCATAGTTTTCCACCGCGTTTTCATACGCCTTGCGGTTGACCTCAATCTGGTGCGCCGACTGGCTGTTGCTGGCGTCCACCGCCGCCTGCTGCTGGGCGATGTCCATCTCCAGCTGCTCAGTGTCCAGCTGGGCCAGCACGTCGCCCGCCTGCACCACGTCGCCCACCTGCACGTTGACCGACTCCACCAGATAGGACAGGGTGGAATAAACCTTTCTGTCCGTCTCGCTCTCCACAACGCCGGTCAGGCTGACGGTGTTCTGCAAATCCATCTGCTGCAGCGTCTCGGTGGAAACCATCACGGCCGCACCGCTGTTCTGATTGAGCAGCAGGTATCCTCCCACAACCGCGACGGCCACAACGCCGCAGACCACTCCGATGATTTTCTTTTTCTTTGACATAACAAAGTCTCCTTTTTGGATTCCCTATTGTATTATTGACTTAATACAATAATACCAACTTTCTCTGAGAAAGTCAAGTGCCCTTTTTTATTTAAGTATATTAACTATATCACACTTGCTTTTCTGTTACTATTCTCAAAAGGGACGATTTTTTAAGCGGGCGTTTTCGTGAAATTGTGCTAAATTCACTCCTGTTCATACTCTGTACATGGTGTATCCATAAATCGGGAAAGGTTTTATCTTCTTCTTCAAATTTCCCTTTATAAAACGAAGGGGAGGCTTTGCTTTTCTTCAAGCTGAAAAAAATTTTTTAAAAAAAGGCTGCCGGAAAATTCCGACAGCCTTCTGAAAAAATGCGATTAGATTTTGGTGATGTCCACCAGTTCCACATCGTTGAGGGTGCGCTTGCTCATCAGGGAATTTGCCAGAGCGTTGGCGGTGTCCAGCGCGGTCATGGTGACAATCGAGCGCTCGACAGCGCGGCGGCGCATCTGTACCGAGTGGCGCTGCGGCTTTCTGCCCTTCTTGGAGGTGGTGATGATGTAATCGATCTTGTTCTGATCGAACAGGGTGAGGATGTTCGGCTCCTCCTCCTCGATCTTGCGGACGGTGTTTGCCGCGATCATGTTCTGGTTCAGGGTCAGCGCAGTGCCCGCGGTGGCGTAGATGTTGAAGCCCATCTTCTCGAACTTCTCGACAATCGGAACGACCTCCTGCTTGTCGGTGTCGCGGACGGTGACCAGAACGCCGCCCTCGTGCTTCATCTTGTAGCCGGCCGCTACCAGGCCCTTGTACAGCGCCTCCTCGAAGGTCTTGGCGATGCCCAGGACCTCGCCGGTGGACTTCATCTCCGGTCCAAGCAGGGTATCCACGTCGTGCAGCTTCTCAAAGCTGAAGACCGGAACCTTGACCGCGACGTACTCCGCTTCCGGATACAGGCCGATGCCGTAGCCCTGGTCGCGCAGCTTTTCGCCGAACATCATGCGGGTTGCAATCTCGACCATCGGCACGCCGGTGACCTTGCTGATATACGGGATGGTTCTGGAGGAACGTGGGTTGACCTCGATGACATAGACCTCATCGTTGTAGATGACGTACTGGATGTTGACCAGGCCCACAACCTTCAGCGCCCGCGCCAGACGGCCGGTGTAGTCGATGATGGTGCGCTTGATGCGCTGGGACAGGGTCTGTGCCGGGTAGACCGAGATCGAGTCGCCGGAGTGGATGCCCGCGCGCTCGATGTGCTCCATGATGCCCGGAATCAGGTAGTCCTCGCCGTCGCAGATGGCGTCTACCTCGACCTCTTTGCCCATCATGTATTTGTCGATCAGCACCAGGTTGTCCTTCATGTGGCTGGTGATGATGTCCATGTACTCCTCAACCTCGGAGGTCTCATGCGCGATAATCATGTTCTGTCCGCCCAGGACGTAGGAAGGACGCAGCAGGACCGGGAAGCCCAGACGGTTGGCGGCGGCAACAGCCTCCTCCTTGGTCAGGACGGTCTCGCCCTTTGGACGCGGGATGTCGAGCTTGGCAAGCAGCTCGTCGAAGCGCTCGCGGTCCTCGGCCTCGTCGATCGAATCAGCGGAGGTGCCCAGGATGCGCACGCCCTTGCTGGCCAGATACTTGGTCAGCTTGATGGCGGTCTGGCCGCCGAACTGGACAACGACGCCCCACGGCTTCTCGCTGGCCAGGACGTTGTCGACATCCTCCGGGGTCAGCGGGTCAAAGTACAGGCGGTCGGAGGTATCAAAGTCGGTGGAGACGGTCTCCGGGTTGTTGTTGGCGATGGAAGCCTCATAGCCCAGCTTCTTCAGCGCCCAGACGCAGTGTACCGAGCAGTAGTCGAACTCGATGCCCTGACCGATACGGATTGGACCGGAGCCGAATACCAGAATCTTCTTCTTGCCGGAGTCGTGCTCCTCGATGAACTCCTCGGCCTCGTTCTCCTCGTCATAGGTGGAGTAGAAGTATGGGGTCTGTGCCTTGTACTCGGCAGCGCAGGTATCGACCATCTTGTAGACGCCTTTTCTGTGATGCTCCACCTTCTTGCCGGAGATGCGCTCGATGGTGCTGTCCAGATAGCCATACTTTTTGGCACGCAGATAGAGCTCCTCGGTCAGCTCGTCGCAGTTGGCCAGAGCCTGTTCCATCTTGCGCAGGTTGTCCAGCTTGTCGATGAACCAGTTGTCGATCATGGTAATCTCGTGGATCTTCTGGGTTGGGATGCCCTTCTTGAGCGCCTCAAAGACGCAGAACATGCGCTCGTCGTCGCAGTTGTGCAGCAGCTCAAGCAGCTCTTCCTTGGTCTTATCGGCAAATTTCGGGAGGTTGAAGGTGTCCAGTCCCAGCTCAACCGAACGGACCGCCTTCATCATCGCGTTCTCGAAGGAGGTGCCGATGGACATAACCTCGCCGGTCGCCATCATCTGGGTGCCCAGGGTGCGCTTTGCATAGACGAATTTATCAAATGGCCATTTCGGGAATTTGACGACCAGGTAGTCGACCGATGGCTCAAAGCAGGCATAGGTGGTGCCGGTGACGGCGTTGACGATCTCATCCAGGGTGTAGCCGATCGCAATCTTGGTGGTAACCTTTGCAATCGGGTAGCCGGTCGCCTTGGAAGCCAGCGCGGAGGAACGGGATACACGCGGGTTAACCTCGATGACCGCATACTCGCTGGTCTCCGGGTGCAGGGCAAACTGGCAGTTGCAGCCGCCCTCTACGCCCAGCTCCTCGACGATGTTCAGCGCGGCCTTGCGCAGCATCGAAAATTCCTGCGGAGCCAGGGTGACCGCCGGCGCTACAACGATCGAGTCGCCGGTGTGTACGCCGACCGGGTCGACGTTTTCCATCGAGCAGACGGTGATGATGTTGCCCTTGGAGTCGCGGATGACCTCGAACTCGATCTCCTTCCAGCCGGAGATGCACTTCTCAACCAGGATCTGGGTGATTGGGGACAGGCGCAGGCCGTTGCCGGCAATCTCGCGGAACTCCTCCTCATCGTGAGCAATACCGCCGCCGGTGCCGCCCATGGTGAACGCCGGACGGATGATGACCGGGTACTTGATCTGCTCAATGAAGGCAAGACCGTCCTCGACGGTGTTGACAACCTTGGAAGGGATGCAGGGCTCGCCGATCTTTTCCATGGTGTCCTTGAACATCTGACGGTCCTCCGCCTTGTCGATGGTGGAAGGTTTGGCGCCCAGGAGTTTGATGTTGTGGGAATCCAGGAAGCCTTCCTTTGCCAGCTGCATCGAGAAGGTAAGACCGGTCTGTCCACCCAGGTTGGAGAGGACGCTGTCCGGTTTTTCGATTTCGATGATTCTCTTGACGACATCCAGATTCAGCGGCTCAATATAGACGTGGTCGGCCATCGCCTTGTCGGTCATGATGGTGGCAGGGTTGGAGTTTACCAGTACAACCTCCAGGCCCTCCTCTTTCAGGGCGCGGCAGGCCTGTGTGCCCGCATAGTCAAACTCCGCTGCCTGTCCGATGATGATCGGGCCGGAGCCGATTACCAGTACCTTTTTAATATCCTGTCTTAACGGCATATTTGATCAACCTTTCTTGCGCTTTTATGTTGCGGGTGTTTTATCCAATCAGTCCGAGGAATCTTTCGTAGATACCGTCGAAGTTTTTCTGTCCGATCTCCGCTTCCGGAATAAACTGCACCGACATCGCCTTCATCTGCGGATATTCCAGACCCTCGCAGCTCTTGTCATTGATGTTCAGATGGCTGACGATCGCGCAGGAAGGGATCTCCTTGACAATATAGCCGTGATTCTGGGAGGTGATGAAGGTTCTGCCGCTTGCGGTCTCGGTGACCGGGCAGTTTGCGCCGCGGTGGCCGCAGTGCATCTTCTCCACCGAGCCGCCCATCGCCAGCGCCATCACCTGATGGCCAAGGTCGATGCCCATGACCGGCTTGTCCGACTTGATCAGCTCCGCTACCGTTTCCTTCCAGGCCGGGTTCTGTTCGAAGGCCTCAAGGCCCGCGCCGCCGCACAGGACGATGGCGTCAGGATTGGTGTCCAGCACCTGCTGTGCAGTGCAGGAGGCCGGAACGATGGTGATGCGGCAGCCGCGCTCCATCAGCGCCTTGACGACGTCGTTGCGGATGCCGTAGTTGAGCATGGTGATGCTGTATTTTGCATCCAGCTTGTCGTAGTTGATCTTTTCGTCATAGTTGACCCATGCGGAAGCCGGTGCTTTCCAGGACTTGATCTGCTCCATCAGCTCCTGCTCGTGGCCGGCAGGATTCTTTCTGGTAATCAAGCCGCGCTGCACGCCCTCGTCGCGCAGCTTTCTGGTGATGGCGCGGGTGTCCAGATCGAAGATGGCGCTGATCTTTTTACGCTCAAGGAACTCGTCGATTCTGCCCTCGCTGCGGAAATTGGAAGGCTGCGCGCACCATTCGCGTACGACCCAACCCCTTGCTGTGATGCTGTCGTGCAGATCGTTCTCGCTGGTCACGCCGTAGTTGCCCACCAGCGGGAAGGTCTCGACAATGATGTTGTTTGCGTTGGCCGGATCGGTCAGGATCTCCTGAAAACCGACTACACCGGTATTAAAGACCAGCTCCCCGATCGCGTCCTCGCTGCAGCCCAGCCCGTATCCTTCATAGATGGTGCCGTCCTCCAGCAGGAGCCATGCCTTTTGCGCGTTGTTAAAAATGTCCATACGCTTAACCTCCGTTTTCCTTGTGTTGATCTCTCTATTTTTATCTTTTATTTAACAATGACTTACAGTGTGATCTTGCCGACCACGCCCATGATGTCCTCCTTCATGGTCAGGGCCGCCTTTCTTGCCTGCTGGGCAAAGTCCTTGCCGTCGGTGCCGGCCTTCTTCCACGCGGTCAGAATCGCGCGGGAGGAGTTGACGATCGCGCCCAGGCCGTTTTTGTCAAACGCACCGGCGACATCGTTTGCGCCGCCGCCCTGCGCGCCGTAGCCCGGCACCAGGAAGAAGGTGTGCGGCATCTTCTGGCGCATTTCGCTCAGCTGCTGCGGATAGGTTGCACCGACAACCGCGCCCACTCTGGAATAGCCGTAGCTGTTCTGGGTCTTTTCGCCCCACTGCTCGCACATCGCGCCCATCGTCTCATAGATGCTCTTGTCGCCGATCTTCTGATCCTGCAGCTCGCCGGAGGAAGGATTGGAGGTCTTGACCAGGACGAAGATTCCCTTATCCTTCTCGTCGCAGATCGGCAGCAGCGGCTCGATGCCGTCCGAACCGAGGTAGCCGTTGACGGTCAGCATGTCCGAACCAAAGGCGGAAAGCTCCTTGCCGTTGACCTCGCTGACGCCCAGATGCGCCTTGGCGTAGGCCTGCATGGTGGAGCCGATGTCGTTGCGCTTGCCGTCCATGATGACGATCATGCCCTTTTGCTGCGCGTATTTTACCGTCTCGCACAGCGCCCACATGCCCTGCCAGCTGTACATCTCATAGTAAGCTGCCTGCGGCTTGACCGCCGGGACGATGTCGCAGATGGCGTCGATGATCTCCTTGTTGTATGCCAGGATTGCCTGCGCTGCCGCATCGAAGGTGTCGCCGTACTGTGCGAACTTTTCCTCCTTGATGTGCTGCGGAATGTAGTCGAGCAGCGAGTCCAGGCCGACAACGCTTGGGTTCTGCAGCTGCGCGATTCTTTCAATCAGTCTTTTCATCTCTGGTTCCTCCCCATTCTGCTGTATTGTATATTACAGTTCATAGACAACCTTGCCGCCAAGGATGGTGCAGACCACCCGTCCGGTCAATTTCATCTTATCAAACGGTGTGTTTTTGCTCTTGCTGTGCAGCTGGTCCGCCTCGACCGTCCAGGTCAGGTTCGGGTCAAACAGCACGATATCCGCCAGCGAGCCCTCCCGCAGGGTTCCGCCCGGCAGGCGCATGATGTTGGCGGGGTTGGTGGTCATCAGCCTGACAAGCTCCATCAGGCCCATGCCCTGCTGATGCACCAGCACAGTGCAGGCCGCCGCAAAGCTGGTTTCCAGACCGACGATACCGTTTGGCGCCCGCAGGAAATCTTCCTTCTCCTCCGGAGCATGCGGCGCGTGGTCGGTGACGATGGCGTCGATGGTGCCGTCAAAGATGCCCTCGATGATCGCCTCGCAGTCCTCCTCCTCGCGCAGCGGCGGGTTCATGCGGAAGTTGGCGTCGCGGCTTCGCAGCAGCTCGTCGGTCATCATCATGTAGTGCGGCGCTGTCTCGCAGGTGACCCTGACCCCTCTGGCCTTGGCCTCACGGATCAGCTGAACCGACCCTTTGGTGCTGACGTGCGCGATGTGGATGGCGGTGTCGGAGCTTTCCGCCAGCACAATCTCCCGCACGGTGATGCTGTCCTCGCTGGCACGGTCCATGCCGCGGACGCCCAGCTCCTCGGAAACCTTACCCTTGTTGATGATGCCGCCGTCGATGATGCTCAGATCCTCACAGTGGCTGACCACCGGCACACCCGCGCGATAAGCCTTCTTTAACGCTTCGAGCATCATGCCGGCGTTTTCTACCGGGCGGCCGTCGTCGCTGACCGCCGCCGCGCCGCAGGCGTGCAGCATGGCAAAGTCGTTTAACTCCTCGCCATGCATTCCCTTTGTGATTGAAGCAATTGGGTACACTCTGGCGTCGGCATCCTTGGCTTTATTCAAAATATAGGAAAGGACTTCCTCGCTGTCGGTGACAGGCTTGGTGTTCGGCATGCAGCAGACGCTGGTCACGCCGCCCGCCGCGGCCGCTTGGCAGCCGGTGAGGATATCCTCCTTGTGGGTAAATCCCGGGTCACGCAGATGGACGTGGATGTCGATGAATCCCGGCGCGGCGCACAGGCCGGCAGCGTCGATCACCTTGGCGTCCTTTGCAATCTCCATCCGGGAAAGTTCCGCGCCCACCTTCACGATGCGCTCCCCTTCCACCAAAATGTCGCCCACAAAATCAAGCGGCGGCTGGCAGGATGGGTCCAAAATCCTCGCGTTTGTAATCAGCAGCTTGTCCAATCAAATCCCTTCCTTTCGTTTTCTGATTGATATATGATAGAACATTACTCGTCCTGCTTTTCCACACAGATGACCACCTGGTCCTCGCCGTCCCGCTCGGCCACCATCACCTTGACAAACTCGTCACGGGAGGTGGGCAGGTTTTTGCCGACATAGTCCGCCCGGATCGGCAGCTCGCGGTGTCCGCGGTCGATCAAAGCTGCCAGCTGGATGCTGCGGGCCCGTCCCCGCTGCAGGATAGCGTCCATCGCTGCGCGGACGGTGCGCCCGGTATAGATGACGTCGTCCACCAGGATAATCTGCTTGCCCTCGATGGGAAACGGCAGGTCGGTCTTGTCCTCCCCGGGCGTTCCGCTGCGCTTGTCGTCCCGGTAGGCGGTCACATCCAGATAGCCCACCTGCACCGAGCTTCTTTCCAGCTCCGAAATCTTTTTGGCGACCCGCTGGGCAAGCTCCGCCCCACGGGTCATGATGCCGATGATATAGAGGTTGCCCGCGCCCTTGTTGCGCTCGATGATCTCAAACGAAATTCTCGTGATCGCCCTTGACATGGCCTTTTGATCCATAATCTGGGTTTTCTCGACCAGCATCTTCTTTCCTCCCGTCCGCCAGTAAAATCAGGTTTTGGTTTTATTTTCCCCGCTGTCCTTTTCACAAAAGACATACAAAAAAAGCTGCCTGCGCCCTTTTGGCTGCAGACAGCTGATCGTCACCAGAATTTCCCGGAAAACTTTTCCGGCACCCCAAAGCAGAAAACGCCTTGGAATATGGTACCCCATCAAACCACCTTGCCAGCCTCACAGGACCGTCTTAAAGGATTGCTTTCAGGATTCAATATCTGTGGATGTTTTCTTTAAAGATAAGTATACTCAATTCCCCGCAAAATGTCTAGTGCTGATCCGTCAAACCTCGCTGAAATATTTTCTTTTTTTTATCTATTCTGCTTAAACCGTACTTTTCGCCCGCCAAATATTCCAGCCCAAACCAGCTTAAATGCCAAACAGCTCTTCATCTTCCTCCACCGGTTTTACCGCAGCCGGTTTTTTTGCGGTTTTATTTTCGCGCAGGTAGAGGGTCAGCGCCTTGTCCAGCTTAAACAAAACCGAGACCGACTTTGCACAGACCACTGCTGTCATTGCCACAACGCTTGCCGTCATTACCATCGCTGCCAAAAATTTCCAATCCTGAAACCGTTTCATCTCCATCCTCCTTTTGATTTTAAAAAATAAGCTCTGCCCTTATTATATCCCCTTTGCTGCCCTCAATCAAGCCCGAACCGCCCTTCCTTTTTGGCTTTTTTTGTTAACGACCCTGTTCACAAAGCCCTCCCACGCAGAAAATCTTTCATAAAGTGTTTCAAATTCATAAATTCTGTGGTAAAATAAATGGGTTATCATGTAACTGTTTATGACCACATTTATTTTTCAGGAGTAGGAGTCTTTCTATGAATAAGAAAATTTCTCTTGGAGCGGCGCTTGCCCTCATGCTCATCATCACCGCAGTGACCTTCTCGGTCACCATGATCTTCTCGCGGCAGATGTTTTCCACCACCATCACCAACATCTCGGAAAAGCAGGCGATGTACGACAAGCTTTCGGAAATCGACAGCTATGTCCGGCAAAATTATTACGGCACCATCGATGAAACCAACCTCAACGACTACATCTCGACGGGCTATATCGCCGGCCTGTCCGACCGCTACGCCGCCTACTATTCCGCTTCCGACTACGCCACCCTGCAACAGGAAAACGCGGGTCAGCTGGTCGGCATCGGTATCCGCGCCACCAAAAATGAGAGCGGCTTTATCCAGGTCACCGAGGTTTACCCCGACTCCCCTGCGCTGGAAGCAGGCATCCAGGCCGGAGACCTGATCGTCAAGGTCAACGACATCGACGTTACCAACGATACCTACGAGAGCGCCATCACCGAAATCGGCGGTCAGGCAGGCACCAAACTCAGCCTGACCGTGCGCCGTGACAATGAGGATATCGAAATTGCGGAAATTACCCGCCGCGTCGTCGTCACCCCAACCATCTATTCCCGCATGATCAACAACGCCGGTTACATCAGGATCACCGACTTCAACGAAAACACCTACGACCAGTTTAAACAGGCAGTCGAGGATCTGGTCGGCAACCAGAACGCCCAAGCGCTCATCTTTGACGTGCGCAACAACACCGGCGGCCTGGTTGACCCGGCCATCAAGATGCTGGATATGCTGCTGCCGGAGGGCACCATCGCCACCGCCACCTACCGCGACGGCTCCACCGAGGTGCTTGGCACCTCCGATGCCAGCTGTGTGGAACTGCCGATGGTCGTTTTGACCAACGAGAACACCGCCAGCGCGGCTGAACTCTTCACCCAGGCCCTGCGCGACTACGGCGTCGCCCAGTCGGTCGGCACCACCACCTACGGCAAAGGCGTCATGCAGGTCACCCACTCGCTCAAGGACGGCTCCGCCATCCGCATCACCGTCGCGCAGTACAATCCACCGACAAGCGGCAACTATGACGGCGTGGGCCTCACCCCCGACTATGAGGTCACTCTTACCGAGGAACAGCAGCAGGCCTTCGATACCCTCGACGAGACCACCGATCCACAGCTGAAAAAGGCGCTGGAGGTTCTCAACGCGACCGGAGCCACCACCTCGACCGGCACCGAGCAAGCCACCCAGCCGGACGACACCGCTTCCTCGACCGAAACCACAACCGATACTGCCGGTACCACCGAGGAGACTGCCGATGAGCAGGCAGACACCTCCTCTGAGGAACCAACCACCGAGGAAACGGCAACTGAGGAAAGCACCACCGACGAGGCTTCGCAGCAAAGCGCAGAGTGATAATGCTGCTTTTCAAAAAAGGCCGAACCCAAATCTTGTGGGTTCGGCCTTTTTTCTATCTTGTTCTGCGCACATTGACCCCCACGCTCCCAAAAATGCAGCCGCACAGCAGCATTGAAAGCAGCTTAATCAGCCCCCACAGATCCGGCCTTTCCCCGATGGCCACTGCGCACAGCAGGCATACCGCGTACAAAATCGCCGCACACAATAGCCCCAGAAAGAATCCGTCCTGGCGGGAAAAGCGGGCGCAGCTAAACGCAGCAACCGCCGCCATCACGCAGCCCACCACCAGGCCAATCCCCTTGATTGCCCAGATCGGAACCTTGCCGCCCGCCATCAGGATGGAAAGCAGGCAAAGTAAAATTCCGCCCACCGCCACCGCGATCAGGCACCCCCATCCCACCGCTTTCATCCTCGCGTTAAAAACCGGTCGCGCCTTATCTGCCTCCCGGACATTCCCTTTCCCTCGCCAATTCTTTGGCGGAGAAGCTTTCTTCTTGTTTTGATGCATAAAAAATCACCCCGTGTCCTGCTGTCCAACGATGTTTTCTATGGAACAGGATATTCGGGGTGAGCTTTTCTTATTCATTCTGGAAGGCAAATTTTCCCAGCTGCTGAGAAAACTTTATTTCTCTTCCTTCTTCGCCTGCTGCTCCTGGGCAGCTCTCTCGGTGGCGGTGATGTTCTGCTGGATGGACCAGCGCGCCATGCGGATCTTGCTGTGGTCGCTCGCTGTCTCGATAACAACGGTGTCGTCTTTAATGCTGACGACTCTGCCGATGATGCCGCCGATGGTGACGATCTCGTCTGCGATCTCAATGTTCTCGCGCATCTTCTGGACTTCTTTGTCTCTCTTCTTCTGCGGACGAATCAGCAGGAAATAGAAGATGACGATCATCAGAATCAGCGGGATAAAGGTGGCGAGCATCGACACAGAATCGGTTGTCGTTGCTGTCAGGTAAAGGTTTGTCATGGGTTTTAGCACCTCCGTAAATTTGACCAAAATTGCTGTCCCTTTTTCTTCCTGCAATTTTGTATACAAGCAATATTATACCTTTTGGACCCTGCTTTTGCAAGTATTTTTTGGCAATTTGCGTTTAAAGGGGAAAAAGCATGGGCAGAAAAGGCCTCTTTGCTAAATTCTTCTGCCCAGCAGCGGGATCATCTGCGCCCGGAACTGCTCATAGCGGCCCTCGTCCAGCGCCGCACGAATCTTCTCCATGAGGGTATTGTAAAAGTAGAGGTTGTGCATGACCGCCAAACGCATTCCAAGCATCTCGCCCGCCTTGAGCAGGTGGCGGATATAGGCGCGGCTGTGGCGCTGGCAGACCGGACAATCGCACTCCGCGTCGATTGGGGAATTGTCCAGCTCATATTTTGCGTTGTTGATGTTGATGATGCCCTGCCAGGTGAACAGGTGGCCGTGGCGCGCATTGCGGCTGGGCATGACGCAGTCGAACAGGTCGACGCCGCGGTAAACCGCCTCGATGATGTTGACCGGTGTACCGACCCCCATCAGGTAGCGCGGCTTGTCCTTGGGCATATAGGGTTCAACCTGCTCGATGATGTGGTACATCACCGGCGCCGGCTCGCCCACCGCCAGGCCGCCGATGGCGTAGCCGTCGCAGTCGACCTCCGCAATCTGCTTCATGTGCTCGATGCGCAGATCGTCGAAGGTGGAGCCCTGGTTGATGCCGAACAGCATCTGGTGCGGGTTGACGGTGTCCGGCAGCGAATTCAGCCGGGTCATCTCCGCCCGGCAGCGCCTGAGCCAGCGCACGGTGCGGTCGATCGACTTGCGGGTATATTCCCGGGTGGAGGGGTTGGCGATGCACTCGTCAAAGGCCATCGCGATGGTCGAACCGAGGTTGGACTGGATGCGCATGCTCTCCTCCGGGCCCATGAAGATTCTTCTGCCGTCAATGTGCGACTGGAAGCGCACGCCCAGCTCGCTGATGGTGCGCAACTGCGCCAGCGAAAAGACCTGGAAGCCGCCCGAGTCGGTGAGAATCGGACCGTCCCAGCCCATGAATTTGTGCAGGCCGCCCAGCGCCTTGATCTTCTCGTCGCCCGGGCGCAGGTGCAGGTGGTAGGTGTTGCACAGCTCGACCTGGCACTTTAAATCCTTCAGGTCATAGGACGAAATGCCGCCCTTGATGGCCGCCGAGGTGCCGACATTCATAAAGGCCGGCGTCTGCACCGTGCCGTGCACCGTCTGAAACTGACCGCGCCGGGCGCGGCCCTCCTGTTTTAACAATGTATACATTTACTTTCCACCTTTCTGCTCATCCACACCGTCGGCAATCAGCATCGCGTCGCCAAACGAGAAGAACCGATACTTCTCCCTGACCGCCAGATCGTAGGCCGCCATGGTGTGCTCGTAGCCGGCGAAGGCGCTGACCAGCATAATCAGGGTGCTCTCCGGCAGGTGGAAGTTTGTAATGAGACCGTCCAGCACCTTAAACTGGTAGCCCGGATAGATAAAGATGTCGGTGTAGCCCTCCTCCTCATGCAGCGGCAGGCCCTGTTTGGTGCCCAGCGTCTCCAGGGTGCGGCAGCTGGTAGTGCCCACCGCGATGACCCGCTTGCCGTTTGCCTTGGTCTGGTTGATCAGGTCCGCCGTCTCCTGCGGCAGATAGTAGTGTTCGGAGTGCATCTTGTGCTCGGTGATCTCGTCCTCCTTGACCGGCCGGAAGGTGCCAAGGCCAACGTGCAGCGTCACCGTCGCGACGTTGACCCCCTTTGCGCAGATCTTGTCCAGCAGTTCGTTGGTGAAGTGCAGCCCCGCGGTCGGTGCAGCGGCCGAACCCAGCTCGTGGGAATAGACGGTCTGGTAGCGCTCGTTGTCCTCAAGCTTTGCAGTGATGTAGGGCGGCAGCGGCATGTTGCCGATCTGCTCGAGTACCGGGTAGATGCTTTCCCCCTCGTAGGAAAAGCGGATCAGGCGGTTGCCGCCCTCCACCGTCTCCAGCACCTCGCCGGTCATCAGTCCGTCGCCAAAGGTGAGCTTGACCCCCGGCTTTGCCTTTTTACCGGGTTTGACCAGCGCTTCCCAGACGTCCTTCTCCTTCTGTTCCAGCAGCAGCACCTCGATGTGCCCGCCGGTGTCGGGCTTGATGCCGTACAGGCGCGCCGGGATAACGCGGGAGTCATTGACCACCAGCAGGTCGCCTGGATTCAGATAGTCGATGATGTCATAAAAGTGATGGTGGCTGCACGCGCCGCTCTGGCGGTCCATCACCAGCAGACGCGAGTGGTCCCGCGGCTCAATCGGCGTCTGTGCGATCTGCTCCTGGGGCAGATCAAACCAAAATTCTGATTTTTTCACGTTCATTCCTCCACAGAACAGGTGTAGAATTGATGCGTTTTTTCCTGCAAAAACGCCGGAGAGATGAGCAGGTTCTCATTCCCCGTATCTTTTGTGTCAGCATTTATTGTACGGTTTTGCGCCGGTGGTGTCAACCGTTATTTGCCTTTTCCCACCCGCTTTGGTTAGAAATTCTCCTTTTTTCACGATTTTAAGCCCAAAAAGTACAAAAGCGCCTTGACAGCAGCCCCGCTCGATGCTAAGATATATCCAAACACTTACAACTTCATACATTTTCACGATAGAGGCGCACCTTTCATCAGTAGCGCAGGATAGGCTGCCAGAGCCGCTTGATTCCTGTGCCAAAGGGAACGGTGCCGAAGGGGGTACAGCCGGCATGTGCCGCCCTGGGTGTGTCCTGAACAAGGGCACAACTGTCATCGCTTTTGCGGCGATGAAGCGCTATCAGATTTTTCCTTTCACCCTTGGTTTCCGCAGGACAAAGGGAAAATGCCCCTATCAACAAATTCGCCGGTTTTTTCAAAACCGGCTTTTTTTATCCCCAGGCGCTGGGTTTCCTTTTTGGGAAAAGCATCTTTTCCCGTTCCGAAGCATACAGTGTTTTATCCTCAAATTCTGAAAGGATGTATCGCAAATGAAACAGTATCATGTAGCCGTCATCGGCGCGACCGGCATGGTCGGCCAGCGATTTGTCTCCCTGCTGCAAAACCATCCATGGTTTCAGGTGACCACCCTTGCCGCCTCTTCCCACTCTGCGGGCAAGACCTACGAGCAGGCGGTGGGCAGCCGCTGGATGATGAGCACCCCCATCCCGGAGCAGGTGCGCTCCATCGTTGTCAAGGACGCTGTGGCGGACGCTGAGGAGATTGCCCGCAGTGTGGACTTTGCTTTCTGCGCAGTGGACATGAAAAAGGAGGAAATCCGCGCACTGGAGGAGCGGTACGCCAAGCTGGAATGCCCAATTATGTCCAACAACTCCGCGCATCGCTTCACCCCCGACGTGCCGATGATGATTCCGGAAATCAACGACGACCACGCCGAAATCATCGCCGCGCAGAGAAAGCGCCTGGGTACCAAACGCGGCTTTATTGCCGTCAAATCCAACTGCTCGCTGCAGAGCTATGTTCCTGCGCTGCATCCGCTGCGCTCCTTCGGCATCACCAAGGTGCTTGCCTGCACCTATCAGGCCATTTCCGGCGCGGGCAAAAACTTTGAGACCTGGCCGGAGATGGTGGACAACGTCATCCCGTTCATCGGCGGCGAGGAGGAAAAGAGCGAACGCGAACCGCTGAAAATCTGGGGCACACTGACCGACACCGAGATTGTGCCGGCGACCTCTCCCTCCATCACCACCCAGTGCATCCGCGTGCCGGTGACCGACGGCCATCTTGCCGCTGTTTTTGTATCCTTTGAGAAAAAACCGACCATTGAGGAAATCAAGAATGCCTGGCAGTCCTATGCCGGCTACCCGCAGCAGCACCAGCTGCCCTCCGCCCCCGCACAGTTTTTGACCTATTTTGAGGAGGAAAACCGCCCGCAGACCAAACTCGACCGCGACCTGGAAAAAGGAATGGGCGTTTCGATCGGCCGTCTGCGCGAGGACAGCCAGTACGACTACAAATTTGTCTGCCTGTCTCACAACACCGTTCGCGGCGCTGCAGGCGGCGCCGTGCTGATGGCGGAGACGCTGGCAAGCAAAGGGTATCTTGATTAACGAAGGGATTTTTGCCTATGAAAAAAACTATCTTTACCGGAGCCGGTGTGGCGATTGTGACCCCGATGAATCCGGACGAATCGATCAACTTTGAGGAGCTGGGCCGCCTGATCGACCACCAGATCGAAAACGGTACCGACGCTATCGTCATCTGCGGCACCACCGGTGAAAGCTCCACCATGACCGACCAGGAACATGTGGACTGCATCGCCTACGCCGTGGAGCGCACCGCCGGCCGGGTACCGGTCATCGCGGGCGCGGGCAGCAACCACACCTCCTATGCCGTCTGGATGTCCCAGGAGGCCAAAAAGGCGGGCGCCGACGCGCTGCTGCACGTCACCCCCTACTACAACAAAACCTCTCAGGCCGGCCTGATCCGCCACTTCAACACCATCGCAGACGCCACCGACCTGCCGGTCATCCTGTACAACGTCCCCTCCCGCACCGGCGTCAACATCGCCCCCGCCACCTACCGGGAGCTTGCCAAACACCCTAACATTGTGGCGGTGAAGGAAGCCTGCGGCAACATCTCACAGATCGCGCAGACCATGCAGCTGTGCAGCGACGAGCTTGACCTCTATTCCGGCAACGATGACCAGATAGTTCCGCTGCTCTCACTGGGCGGCAAGGGCGTCATCTCGGTTCTCTCCAACGTGGCGCCGCGTCAGACCCATGAAATCTGCCAGCTTTTCTTTGACGGCAAGGTCTCTGAGAGCCGCCAGCTCCAGCTGCAGCTGCTGCCTCTGATCAACGCCCTGTTCTCGGACGTCAACCCCATCCCGGTCAAGGAAGCGATGAACCTGCTGGGCTGGCACTGCGGCGAATGCCGTCTGCCGCTCACCACCATGCAGCCACAGGCCAGGGAACAGCTGGCACAGTGCCTGCGGCAGGCGGGGCTGATCGCTTAAATTTTCTTTCCCCGTGACAAAGCAGCTCTCCTTTTGTGGAGCGGCTCACCCCATACCTTTCAAATACAGGCGCTCCGCCTCTCATTTTAGTGTGCAGGGCGGAGCGCCTTCTCTTCTAAAACAGAAATTCTCTTTTGACGTGGGGCCAAAACTCCCACCGGACAATTTTATCAAAAAGGATGTTGAAACTTTATGATTCAGATTCTTCTTTCCGGCGCTGGCGGAAAGATGGGACAGGTCATCTCCCGCTCGGTCAGCGAGCGCGATGACTGCCGCATTGCCGCCGGCATCGACCGGCAGTCCGCCGCCGTCGATTACCCTATCTTCGAAAAACCCAGTGACTGCGACGTTTGCTGCGATGTCATCATCGACTTCTCCCACCCCTCTCTGCTGGAGCCGCTGCTGGACTACGCCGTCTCCCACAAAATCCCAGCCGTCGTCTGCACCACCGGCCTCTCACCGGAGCAGGTGGACAAACTCAAGGAAGCCGCTGATAAAATCCCCGTCTTTTTCTCGGCCAATATGTCGCTGGGCGTTTCGCTGCTCTGCGAGCTGGCAAAAAAAGCAGCAAAGGTGCTGGGCAGCGACTTTGACATCGAGATCATCGAAAAGCACCACAACCGCAAGCTGGACGCCCCCAGCGGCACCGCTCTGATGCTGGCCGACGCCATCTCGGAGGAACTGGCTCAGCCGCCGCAGTACGTCTATGACCGCCACAGCCGCCGTGCAGCCCGCTCCAAAGAGGAGATCGGCATCCATTCGGTGCGCGGCGGAACCATCGTCGGCGAGCATGAAATCCTGTTTGCCGGACATGACGAGACCCTTTCGCTGACCCACACCGCCATGAGCAAGGAAATCTTTGCCACCGGCGCCATCAATGCCGCCATTTTTCTGGCAAAACAGCAGCCGGGTCTTTACAATATGGGCGATTTGGTTTAAGATAGTTTCATCGGAATTTTTCCGAAATCATCGCCTGCAGGGGGAAAAATTGTATGAACGGCGTCAGCAAAATCACTGTGACCGAGGACATTTCTCTGGTCAACTTTAAAAATATTTCCCGCGATCTGTCGGTTGCCTCCCGCATCATGACCGAATTTTCCGAGCAGGGCATCAACATCGACATGATCTCTCAATCTGCGCCCACCGGCGAGACCGCCGATGTCTCCTTCACCATCGATTCCAAGGACCTGGTTCGCACCCTGTCGATTGTGCAGCGTTTCCGCGTGCAGTATCCAAACGTGCGTCCCAGCGTCTCCAGCGGCTGCTGCAAGATTCAGCTCTACGGCGAGGAGATGCGCGCCCGCCCCGGTGTGGCTGCCCAGGCTTTCCGCCTGGTCAGTGAGCAGACCGGCGACATCCGGCTGATCACCACTTCCGAGGTGGACATCTCCATCCTGATTGCCGAGCATGACCTGCCCGCTGTGCTGGAAAATCTGCGCGCCTTCTTCCAGATATAGCGATGAAAGCGCGCTGCATCGACTGCCGCCACTGTTGGAAGGACGACCGGCAGAGTGTCTACCGCCGGCCTCCGCTTTACTTTTGCCGTCGGAAAGGCTCCTTTTTCAGCCGCAACTATCGGGTTGGAGAGGGCACGCGCATCGACCCGGGTCAGCCGTCCTGCCCGCTCTTTGAACCCATCAACAAATAAGCAGAAAACAGCTCCGTCTTTGGTATCTTGTGATGCCGGACGGAGCTGTTTTGTTATTGTTCGTCTGTTTTCTTTTTTCTTTTTGGGGAAGCTGGTTTTTTGGCAATCGGTGCAGATTCTCTCTGCTTGATCGACGAGGGCTCCTTGTGCTTTATAGCCGACGGTTCCTTATGCTTGATGGCGGTCGGATCCGGCTTTTTGATGGCGGAAGGTTCCTTGTGCTTTATAGCCGATGGCTCCTTCTTTTTGAGCGCGGTAGACCCTTTGGACTTTTCCTTTTCCACTACCTCCAAAGTCCAAAGCTGGTTCTCACCCGCCTTTTCCCAGATCTGCACATGGGCGTTGTCCTGCAGGGCAACGTCCAGATATTTGTCGCTGGAAACCGAGCGCAGCCGCATCCGATCCCCTTCGATTTCCGCGGTCCACAGCTGGCTTGCCGCCTCTACCTCATCCCACAGATGAACCCAGGCGCCGTTGACGGTGCCTCCTGCGATGATGTCCAGCATCTTCTGGTGCTGCAGGTTGCAGATGCGGTAAGCGCCGTCGGTGGGGATAAATTTCCACCGCTGTGCCTTCCGGCTGTCCTGTTCCTCCACCGTGACTGTGCCGTCCTCGGCAGCGGTCAGCAGCTTGCCGGAAACCGAAGCGATGCGGTACTCTTTGGTTTTAAAGATTCTCACAACAGACCTCTCCTTTCTAAAACAAACAAAAAAGCAGGGGAAAGCAGCATGATCTCAGCCCTTTCCCCTACCCTTTTCTATTATAGCCAGCTATCACAAAAATGTCAAACGATTTCCAGCAAACGCAGCGCTTTCGGATATAGCGAATCCAAATCGCACCCGCAGGTTCCACAAATCCGCTGTGCCCGCTGCAGTGCCCGCACAAGCTCTTCACGATTCTCCTGCCCATCCAGCCAGCGGCGGGACGGCAGCGCGATCAATTCCCAGCCAGAGCCGGCAAAGCGTTCCAGAATTCCTTGCAGCTCCTCCATTGTCCTCCCCCCTCTATGAGCTTTTCATCATAACACATTCTCTTTGCTTCGGGCAAGCCCCATCAGCAGGCTTTTTTCTTCGCTCCCCGCTTCAGACTCTGATGGTGGCTGGCGTCGGGGCGGGAATCGGTATGCTCCTCCTCACACCAACGCTCGATCAGCATTCCGCAGACCGCAAAAAAGATCATCCCGCCAAACAACACAAAAGCTAACGATAAAACTGCCGCCATACCTGTTCCTCCCCTTTTACAATTGCACTGTGCAAACATTTTCCCTGAAAAAAGCGCCGCCTCTGCTGTCGATTTTGGTTGTTTTATCGGATAAAACAAGCCTCTATCTCCGCGCATCCCCTGCGGACGCCCTTTCTTTTTTCCTTTCCGTTTCTATTTTAGCACTATGCAAACCGCAAGTCAATAGCGCTGCGCAATTTTTTTGAAAAGTGGTTGCGTCCCGCAAAAGAAAGTGCTATAATAAAAGAAAAGGAGGGGAAGCCGTGGAAAAAAACATTCAGACCGGCAAGCGCATCCAGATCAGACGAGAGGAACTGCGGATGAATCTGGGCGACGTTGCCAAGGAGGTCGGCGTTGCCGTCTCAACCATCCAGCGCTACGAAAAGGGAAAAATTGAAAAGATCAAGCTGCCCGTCATCGAAGCCATCGCCAAGGCGCTGCGGGTCAATCCTGCCTGGCTGCTGGGAGAAACCGACCAGATGCAGCTCCCCGATCCCGCTACAATCGACAACCTCATTCCGCTCCCCAAAACCTATCAGATTCCCCTGCTGGGCGACATCGCCTGCGGCAGCCCTATTCTGGCGGAAGAGAATGTGGAAGCCATCCTGGAGGTGCCGGTCCACATCAAGGCGGATTTTGCCCTGCGCTGTCACGGAGACAGCATGACCAGCGCACACATCCACGACGGCGACATCGTCTATATCCGTCAGCAGCCGGACGTGGACAACGGCTCAATCGCCGCGGTCTGCATCGAAAATTCGGCCACCCTCAAGCGGGTGTACAAGTATCCGGACAAGCTGGTCCTCTCCCCGGACAACCCGCAGTACGAGCCGTTTGTCTACACCGGCGAGGAGCTTTCCCAGGTGCGCATCCTTGGAAAAGCGGTGGGCTTCACCAGCCTTCTTGATTAAGAGAAAAAAAACTTCTGTCCTGCAGGGACAGAAGTTTTTCTTTTTTTTGCTTTATTCTGCGCTCAGGTACAGCTCGACCTCAAAGGTGTAGTAGTGCGGCTCATAGAACATTTCCATGTACTCGATCAGTCTGCCGTCCTTGGAATAGGCGCAGCGCCTTTTATTTTTGTGATGCGGAAACTCTTCTCACCATCTCCGGAATCATTCCCCCCACCGCGTTGCCAGCTGTCATGACCAGCAGGTAGAGGACGGTGCGCAGGCTCCACATATTGGCAACCGAGAAGTAAAACATATTTGCCACGCAGTGCTCAAAGCCTGCCAAGATAAAGACCATAACCCCCAGGAAAATCGCCAGGTATTTTCCCAGTGTGTGCGGGTTGCTCTTAAAATTTTCCACTGCAATGTAGATCATCAGGTTGCAGAACACCGCCAGAATAAAGATGCTCAGCAGTGAATCGGACAGTTTTGTCTCACACAATCCCTGCGCCTTTTCCGCCAGGGCACTCCCTGCGCGGGTCAGGCGAATCAGGTAGCCGGTCGCCGCCGCTCCAATCAGATTGCCCACCCATATCTGCAGCAGCCACAGCAGGTATTTTCCCTTCTGTTCGCTGCCTGGCAGATAGCAAGCCTTTCCGGTAAAGAGGTTATACCCCAAGGTGCAGATGGTAAACAGTCCGCTGGCAAACAGCGCCGCACCCACCATCTTGTTGTCTAAACTGAGGTAAACAATTCCCCCAACCCCGATGCAGATACCTGCCATGATGGATTTCAGCCACGATTCTTTGGTAATCAATCCAAATACCTCCCTTTTCTCTTCCCACTTTTTCACTCTTCCTATTTTTGTACAACACAAAATGGATTGCCATCCGGGTCGTGCAGCACCACATAATCTGCGTCGGCGGGGTAAAACCACTCTGCCCGAGTCGCCCCCAACGCCAAAAGCCGCTGCACCTCCTGCTGCTGGCTGTCTGTAAAAAGGTCCATGTGGTGGCGCTTTGCCTTGTCGGAGGTCACCTTGCTTAAAGAAAGCTGGATGCCGTCGCCCTCTATCGGGACCAGCACAGCCCAGTCCTCCGACGCCGGTTCCCGCAGACGATAGTGCAGGGCTTCGCTCCAAAAGCGCACTGCCCTGTCAATATCCTTGACGCCCCAGACAATCGACCCAATCTTCATCCTCTATCCTCCTTCTTCATCTTTCCTTTTTCGACAAACGCATTTTTCTTATGATAACAAAATCCTGTTGTATGTGCAAGCCCTCTTGTTCCTTTTAATACCGGTTTTCACCACCCGGCTCCTCAAAATATCCCTTTAATTTTTCCAGCGCCTTCTTTTCAATGCGGGAAACGTAGGATCTGGAAATGTTCAACTTTTTGGCCACCTCCCGCTGCGGCATAGGGCGCAGATTGTAAAGGCCGTAGCGGTAGGCCAGGATTTTCTGCTCGCGGGGCTCCAGATTGTGCTCGATGAAGTGGTAGAGTTTCTGCGACTGAATGCTCAGGTCGATGCTGTCCAGAATGTTCTCATCCCCCTGCACAATATCCATCAGGGTGATCGAGTTGCCGTCCTTGTCCACGTCGATCGGGTCGCTGATCGAGACATCCTGCATCGACTTTTTCTTTTGACGGAAATACATGAGGATCTCATTCTCAATGCACCGGCTGGCGTAGGTGGCAAACTTGGTCCCCTTGCCGCTGTTAAAGCTGGAAGCCGCCTTGATCAAGCCGATAGTGCCGATCGAAATCAAATCCTCCTGGTCGCGGTAACTGGCATAATATTTTTTGATGATGTGGGCCACCAGGCGCAGGTTGTGTTCAATCAATTTGTTCTTTGCCTCCACATCGCCCTGCTCAATCCTGGCAAGGCACTCCTCCTCCTCTTCCCGGCTCAGGGGCTTTGGAAAGGAGCTGCTCCCCGTCACATGCAGCGCCAGATAAATCATCCTGCACAGCGCCGCCAGAACCATCGTTGTATACATCTGCATCCCTCCTGAATCTTTTTGCGCAACAGCGCCTCTGTTCAGGATATGCTTTTCCCAGCACAATTTTGTTTGTCCGGTCCTCTGTTCCTCTGAAAAACTCCCCATGACTCCCAGAAAAAAGCGGCTGGCAGAAACCTGGCTGCCAGCCGCTTTTCTTTCTTTTACAGGCTTTCCACCCACTGCCGCAGCTCCTGTTCGGAGGGGTTGCCGTTGAGCATCCTGCCTTCCCGGATCGTCGCGTTCGGGCAGCTGGGAGATAACTCCTCGACCGACTTGCCGAAGCCGCTGCCGCCGGAGGTCGCGAAGAGGATGATGCTCTTGCCGGAAAAATCATAGCTTTCCAAAAAAGTATTGATGATGGTCGGCGCCATGTACCACCAGATCGGATAGCCCAGCAAAATCCGGTCATACTGCTCGATCTTCGCATCGGTGTCCGCCAGCTGCGGACGGATGGCAAGATTCTGCATCTCCACCGAACTGCGGGAACTCTTGTCCCTCCAGTTCAGGTCAGCCTGTGTGTATGGGACAGCGGGCTTAATCTCATACAGGTCCGCCTGCGCTGCCGCCGCCAGTTTTTGAGCGACCTGCCGGGTCACGCCGCTGGCCGAAAAGAATGCAACCAATGTTTTACTCATTCTGAAAACCTCCTTTGGAGCCCGCCCCTTTTTCGGGCGCGCTGCTGAATCCTTCCTTCCTATTATAAACCTTCTGTGCGCAAAAGTCTAATGTATCCTTTCCGCTCAGTTTGGTTTTCTGATAGATCGCCTGAACTTTTTTATCTTTACGCTCGGAGATCTGGAAATCGCGCCGGAAAGGTGATATTCTAAAGGCAAGGGAAAAATTTCTTTCCTGTCTGAACGGATTTGGCCTTGTCAATCGTATTTTAGGTGAAAGCCCCTTGCGGGACAACTAAAAAGCGGGAGGAATCTTTTATGAAAAAAACAATCACTGCGATCGCGGCAGCTCTGTTGCTCGTGGCTTTCGGCGGCACCACCGCCTTCGCCGGCCATCACCATGGCCACATGAATCTGCCAAGCTGCCATCTGGGCGCGTCCCACAGCTGCGTCGATACGGACGGTGACGGCATCTGCGACCACTATGCCGAGTGCTTCACCGACCTGGACGGCGACGGCGTCTGCGATTACCATGAGGCCAACCGGAACGCCTTCTGCGATGCAAACGGCGACGGCATCTGCGACCACTATGCCGGACAATTTACCGACACGGACGGCGACGGCGTCTGCGATTACCTTGGCGCAGCGGCTTCCCATCATACGCATCACGGCCGCGGGTATGGCGCGGGGCGCTGCAGGGGATAATCTACAACAAACAGAGGATGGGGAGATATGCTCAGTGAGCAACAAGCCAACAGAGCCATCGAGCTTTATGCGGACACGGTACGGCGCATCTGCATGGTGCATCTGAAAAATCAGGCCGACAGCGAGGACATCTTTCAGACAGTCTTTCTGAAATATTTGCTGCGCGACCAGCCCTTTGAGAACGAGCAGCATGAAAAAGCCTGGATGATTCGTGTCACCATCAATGCCTGCAAGGACCTGCTCAGGAGCTTCTTTCGTTCCCGCACCGTTCCTCTGGAACAGCTGGTTGAGGTACCGCAGCCCTTTGAGCCGGACGAGCGTGATCTGCTGGAGGCGGTTTTGGCGCTGCCTGCCCAGTACAAGGACGTGGTATACCTGTACTACTACGAACAATATACGGCGCTTGAGATTGCACAGATTCTTCACAAAAACGTGAACACCGTTTACACCCTTCTGCGAAGGGCGAGGGAGCGGCTGCGGAAGGATCTGGAGGGGGTGATGGAAGTTGAATAGCGTATGGAAAACCGCCCTCGACCGCATTCACGCCGAGGAGCAGCTTAAGGAGCGCACCCGAACCTATCTGGCGCAGCAGCTTGTCCAGCAGCAGACGCGCCGCCGCACCCACTGGCGTCCGGCATTGGCGTCGCTGTGCCTGTTGTTAATGCTGGCGCTGGGCAGCTACTGGCTGTTCCTGGTTCCGACCGCCTTCATCAGCATCGACCTCAATCCGTCGCTGGAGCTGAGCATCAACCGCTTCGATCGGGTCATCGCGGTGCAGGGATATAACGATGAGGGGCAGGCCATCGCCGATTCGCTCCAGCTGCAGTATCTGGACTACCGCCAGGCGCTGCAGGAGCTGCTGGACTCGCAGGAGATCGGCTCCTACCTTGAGCAGGACGCCGTTTTGTCGATGACCGTCTCCGGGCAGGACAGCAAACAGTGCGGCAGCATCCTGCGGGAGGTAGAGGGATGCGCCGCCACCCATCAGAACATCCACTGCCATGCCGGGGACATCGAGCTGGTCAGCCAGGCGCACGCTACCGGTATGTCTTTGGGGAAGTATCAGGCTTTCCTGATCCTGCAGCAGTATGACCCTTCCGTCACCGAGGAACAGGTGCAGGGACTCTCGATGCGTCAGATCCGCCAGCTCATCGATTCTTATACCGAGCAGAACGCCCCTTCTGATGCCGGGCAGGACGACTCTCCCACTCAGACAGAGGGAACCGGCTCCCACCACCAGGAGGAACACGGCCATCAGCACCGCAGCAGGCGCTCTGTGAACGATTGATGGTGAACTTTACCGGCAGGTCAACGGTGGCCTGCCGGTTTTTACTGTTATAAAATCAGCCTCCTTTTTGTTCATTTTGTTTGTTTTCCGAAGGATTTTCGTCCCACGCTCAAAAAAGAGGATGATTTTTCTGTAGAAAGGTGTTATAGTAGAGGTACCACTTCATTCTGATTCCAAAGAGGTATCAAAAATATGTTTGTGTATAACGGGAAAAGCAATAAATTTTTCAAACGCCCTCCTGTCCCCAAAAAGGGACAGCCGAAGGGACTGCGCATCATCATCGTGGGCTGCGGCAAAGTGGGCGCCACCCTGGTCGAACAGCTCAGCCGGGAGGGCCACGACCTCACCATCATCGACAAGTCCCCCCAGCGCATCCAGAGCATCACCGGGCTGTTTGACGTCATGGGCATTGTGGGCAACGGCGCCAGCTACAGCGTTCAGATGGAGGCCGGCATCGAGGACGCCGACCTCATCATCGCTGTCACCAACTCCGACGAGCTCAATCTGCTGTGCTGCACGGTTGCAAAAAGGGTGGGCGGCTGCGCCGCCATTGCCAGGGTGCGCACACCGGACTACAGCACCGAGGTCGGCTACCTGCGGGAAAAGCTGGGACTGGCCATGATTATCAACCCGGAGCTGGAGGCAGCCAAGGAGGCGGCGCGCATCCTCTACCTCCCCACCGCACTGGAAGTAAACTCCTTTGCGCACGGACAAGCCGAACTGATTAAGTTCAAGGTCCCGGAGGGCAACATGCTGGACGGCATGACCATCGCCTTTTTGGGCAAGACCATCGCACACAACATCCTGATCTGCGCGGTGGAGCGCGGCAAGGAAATTTTCATTCCTTCCGGTGACTTTCAGATGAAGAAGGGAGACATCATCTCCTTCGTTTCTTCCCGACGGTCAGCCAAGGATTTTCTGGAAACCATTGGCTTTAAGACCAACCGGGTCAAGAGCACCATGATTATCGGCGGCGGCAAAGCCGCCTACTACCTGGCCAAGCAATTGCTGCACATGGGCATCTCGGTCAAGATCATCGAAATTGACAAGGCCCGCTGCGAGGAGCTGAGCATCCTGTTGCCCAAGGCGGTCATCATCAACGGCGACGGCACCAACGAGGATCTGCTCAAGGAGGAAGGCATCGAGTATACCGAATCCTTTGTCGCGCTGACCGGTATCGACGAGGAGAACATCCTGCTCACCCTGTACGCGCGGCAGGTCTCTGATGCAAAGGTCATCACCAAGATCAACCGCATCACCTTCAAGGACGTCATCAGCAACCTGGATCTGGGCAGCGTCATCTATCCCCGCTACATCACCTCCGAAACCATCATCGCCTATGTCCGCGCCAAAAAGAACTCGATGGGCAGCGACATCGAAACGCTGTACCACATGTTCGACCACCGCGCCGAAGCAATTGAATTCCGCGTGCGGGAAAAATCCGCCGTTACCAACATCTCGCTGGCGGAGCTGCCGCTCAAGAAAAATCTGCTGCTTTCCTGCATCAACCGAAATGGCAAGATCATCATCCCCAGCGGTCAGGACTGCATCCGCGTGGGCGACACGGTCATGATCGTCACCACCCACACCGGCTTCAACGATATTTTGGACATTTTGGAAACTTCGAGGTAAAATGCGATGAACAAAGCAATGATCCGATACATCCTGGGCTATGTCCTCTCCATACTGGCGCTGCTGTTGCTGCTGCCTTGTCTGGTCGCGCTGATTTATCAGGAAATGGAGGGATTTCACTACCTGGCGGTGGCCGCCTTCGGCGCCCTGTTGGGATATCTGATGATCCGAAAAAAGCCCGAGGACACTGTCTTTCACCTCAAGGAGGGCTGCATTGCCACCGCTTTAAGCTGGATTGTGATGAGCTTGTACGGCTGCCTGCCCTTCTGGATCAGCGGGGAAATTCCCTCCTTTACCGACGCGCTGTTCGAGACCATCTCCGGATTCACCACCACCGGCTCCAGCATCCTAAGCGACGTGGAGGCGCTGTCCCACTGTGCACTGTTCTGGCGCAGCTTCACCCACTGGATCGGCGGCATGGGCGTTCTGGTTTTTCTGCTGGCAGTCATCCCGTTAAGCGGCGGCTCCAACATGAACCTGATGCGCGCCGAGAGCCCCGGCCCTTCGGTGGGTAAGCTGGTGCCGAAGGTCAAGCACACTGCCCGCATCCTGTATTTGATTTATCTGGGCATGACCATCCTGCAGGTGCTGTTTCTGCTGGCCGGCAAGCTGCCGCTGTTCGACGCGCTGACCACCACCTTTGGTACCGCAGGCACCGGCGGCTTTGCCATCAAAAACGACAGCATGATGAGCTATACCGCCTATCAGCAATGGGTCTACACCATCTTCATGGCGTTGTTTGGCGTCAACTTCAACGCCTACTACCTGATCCTGTTCGGCAAATTCAAAAAGGCCTTTGCCATGGAGGAAGTTCGCTGGTACTTTATCATCATTTTCTGTTCGACCGCTTTTATCTTTTTCCAGATTATGGGCAACTATTCCACCGCTTTTGAGGCTTTGACCCACGCTGCCTTCCAAGTCTCCACCATCATCACAACCACCGGATTTGCCACCACTGACTTTAACCTCTGGCCCGCCGCCAGCAGGACTGTACTGGTTTTGCTCATGTTCATCGGCGCCTGCGCAGGCAGCACCGGTGGCGGCATCAAGGTATCGCGCTGTGTCGTCATGGTCAAGACCGTTGTCAAGGAGATGGGGTCCTACCTTCATCCGAACAGCGTGAAAAAAATCAAGCTGGACGGCAAACCAGTCGACCACGAAGTGCTGCGCTCCATCAACGTCTTTTTTATCACCTACATGATCATCTTCGCCGCCTCGGTCTTTCTGGTCTCGCTGGAAGGGCGCGACATGGTGACCAACTTCACCGCCGTTGCCGCCACCTTCAACAACATCGGTCCCGGCTTGGAAGGGGTCGGCCCAACACAGAATTTCGGTGCGCTTTCCATTCTCTCCAAATACACCCTGATGTTTGATATGCTGGCCGGCAGGCTGGAGCTGTTCCCGCTGCTGCTGCTGTTCCATCCGGGCGTTTGGAAGGAAACATTTGCCAAAAAGATAAAGGAAACCTCTGCACAGTATCAATAAATGCAATCTCGAGGACGAAGGCAGCGCACAAGCGCTGCCTTCGTCTTTTTGCTGTAAAAGCGCCTCCTTTCTCCGATGATCTTTTACTACTTTGGCGATTGGCAATCAAACAAAGACATGTTAGAATGTCTTTGCTCGGAAGGAAAATCATTCAAGAAAAATGATTTTCAAAGTCGGCATGGGGTAGAAAGCCCCTCCCTTATCCAGCTTTATTTATGTTGAAAGGAGGCTGGCAGAATGGTTCTTCCAAAAGGTGAACTTCATCATCTTTTCCAGCACTGGGATGCCACCTTCGGCAGCACCTGGAAGCCTGCGCTTTATTTCATCTCCATCAGAGAATAGCTGACGGAGTTCATCAAACAAAATATTGATTCAGTCATCGGAGGACCGGCCATCGCAATGGCCGGCCGGGGAATTTTCCCGGCCATGGTCGATAAGATGTCGGGTGCGCCCGGTTATTTTTACAATAACCGGGCGCACTTTTTTTAAGAAAGGAGATTGCTTTATGAAACTGATCCTGCAGTTTCTAAAACCACATTGGAAACTTACCGTTTTGACGGTTTTGCTCGCCGTCATCGATGTCGGCGGCTCGCTGTTCATTCCGACACCGGCCGCACACCTGCTCAACCAGGGCACCTCGGGCGTCGCCTTTGAGGAGCTTCTGGCCACCGGCCTGCAGATGGGCGCAGTATCGCTGTTCTCCAGCATCTGCGCCATCCTGGGCGGCTACGCCTGCGCCACCCTTGCCGCCCGCGTGGGCAAGGACATGCGCGTCGCGCTCTACGAAAAATCGCTCAAACTTTCGGTCTACGATTTTCGTCAGTTCGGAACCGCTTCGATCACAACCCGAACCGTTTCGGACATCACCACCATCCAGTTTGCGCTCACCAGCTTCATCCAGATGGTGCTGCCGGTACCGCTGGTCTGCATCATCGCCCTGGCGCTGTCCTTCCAGCTGAACACCACTCTGGGCACCATCCTGCTGATTTTGACCGCGCTGGTCTTTATCCTGGCCCTGGGAATCATGCGCAGCGCCTCTCCCCTGTTTAAAAAGCTGCAGAAGCTGCTGGACCGCATGACCACCATCCTGCTGGAAAACATCACCGGCGTGCGTGTTGTGCGCGCCTTCAACAATGAGGAGCGGGAACAAAACCGGATGAGCGACGCCTTTTCCAACTATGCGGAAACTTCCATCAAGGCAAACCGCCGCTTTGCAAACCTCGATGGTCTTTCCTACTTTTTTATCAACCTCTTCGTTGTCATCGTCTACTGGCTCAGCGGCGGATATATCAGCTTAGGCAACCTGCAGATCGGCGACATCACCGCCGTCATCCAGTACGCCATGATGGTCATGTTCTTCTTAATGATGGCCCAGATGGTCATTCTGACCATGCCCCGTGCGCTGGAGTGCTGTGAGCGTATCCGTGCGGTGCTCGAACATTCGCCGGAAATTCGCGACCTGGTCGAGCAGGACAACCAAAAAACCCTGCCAAACCAGGATGAGGTTCTTGCCTTCCGCAACGTCTCCTTCCGATTTGCTGACGCGGAGGAAAACACCCTGTCTCACCTGAGCTTCAGCTGCCGCCGCGGCCAGACAACCGCAATCATCGGCGGCACCGGAAGCGGCAAATCCACCGTCGCATCCCTGATTCTTCGTTTCCACGACGTCATCGGCGGCTCCATCCTGTTAAATGGCAAGGATATCCGCCAGATGACCCAGCATACCCTGCGCGATCACCTGGCTTATGTGCAGCAGAAAGCCTGGCTGTTCTCCGGCACCATTGCCAGCAACCTGCGTTACGGCAACGCGGATGCCACCGACGAGCAGCTGATGCACGCCGCAGACGTTGCCCAGGCCGGCGATTTTATCCGTTCGCTGCCGGACGGCTTAAATTCCTTTGTGGCACAGGGCGGCACCAACTTTTCCGGCGGCCAGAAGCAGCGTCTTTCCATTGCCCGCGTTCTGGTCAAAAAGCCGGAGCTGTACATCTTCGATGACAGCTTCTCCGCTCTGGACTTTAAAACCGATGCGGCGCTGCGCAAGGCTCTGGCCAAGGAGAGACAGGACGCCGCTGTGCTCATCATCGCCCAGCGCGTCAGCACCATCCAGCACGCCGACCAGATTGTCGTGCTCAACGAAGGACAGATGGTCGGCCTTGGCAAGCACGAGGAGCTGCTGCAGACCTGTCCGGTATACCGCGAAATCTATGAATCTCAGACAAAGGAGGCTCAGGAAGCATGAGCGAAATCCATTACAACACCCAAGGCAGCATCGCGAGGCTGTTCAGCCAGCTGAAAGGTCAGCAAGTGCGCCTGACCATCGTTGCCATTTCGATTATCATTTACATCGGTCTGAGTATCTGGAACCCGATGTACAGCGCCATCGTCATCGACCATCTCTGGCAGAGCATCCAGGCAGCCTGGCAAAGCGGCACCCCCTTCTCGATCACCTGGGAGAACATGGGACGGGATCTGTTCCAGCTGTCGGTGCAGTACTTCTGCACCTGGATCTTCTATTACCTGCAGTCTTACCTGATGGCGAACGTCGCAGAAACCCTCACCCTTCGCCTGCGCAAGCAGATTGCGCGCAAGCTAAACCGCCTGCCGCTGCGCTTTTTTGACCAAAACAAGGCCGGAGAAATCCTCAGCCGTGTCACCAGCGACCTGGACAAAATTGCCGAGGTGCTGCAGACCGGCCTGCTCAAACTGCTGGTCGCGATCGGAACGGTCATCGGCTCGCTGATCGTCATGTTCTATTACAGCGTCCCGCTGACCCTGATCTTCCTGGTCTTTATGGTCATCAGCATGGTGATCACCAAAATTGTCTCCAGGAAAAACCTGCAGTACGCTACCGAGCGCCAGGAGACAATCGCCGACCTCACCGGCGTCGTGGAGGAATATTATAATGGAAGAAATGTCATCAAGGCATTCAACCACGGGCAGGAAAGCCTGGAGCAGGTCGCCGCTTCGGCTGAACGGAACCGCATCGCCAGCCAGAAGGCGGACTTTCTGGTCAACTGCGTCAACCCGCTGATCCGTCTGCTGACCCGTATGGCCTACGTCGTCATCGCCATCATCTCCGGCCACGCGATGCTAAACGGCACCATGACCGTCGGCGTCGTTCAGGCCTTCTTCCAGTACATCAACCAGACGGCGGAGCCGCTGACCGAGGCGTCCTACATGATCAACTCCCTGCAGGCGGCGCTGGCTTCGGCCAACCGAACCTTCGAGCTGCTGGACGAGACTGAGGAAATTCCCGACCCTGCGCAGCCGGAGATGCTGGAGCGCGCCAAAGGCAACATCTCCTTTGAACATGTCAGCTTCGGCTATGATTCCAAGAAGATCCTGATGAAGGACATCAGCTTTTCGGCAAAGCCGGGCCAGAAAATCGCGGTGGTCGGCAGCACCGGCGCCGGCAAAACCACGCTGGTCAACCTGCTGATGCGCTTCTATGAGATCAACGGCGGCAAAATTTCCATCGACGGGGTCGATACCTCCAAGATGACCCGAAAGGGCCTGCGCCAGAACTTCGGTATGGTGCTGCAGGACACCTGGCTGTTTGGCGGAACTATCGCTGAAAATATCGCTTACAGCAAGCCAGACGCAACCCGTGAGGAGATTGTGGCCGCGGCTAGGGCGGCGAAGGTCGACTACTTTATCCGCACCATGCCGCAGGGATACGACACCATGCTGGACAACGACGCAGCAAATCTCTCCGCTGGACAGCGCCAGCTGCTGACCATCGCCCGCGTCTTTCTATGCAACCCGCCGATCCTGATTCTGGACGAAGCGACCTCCAGCGTCGACACCCGCACCGAGGTGGAGATCGGCAAGGCAATGAAGGCGCTGATGAGCAGTCGAACCAGCTTCGTCATCGCGCACCGGCTGTCGACCATTCGCGACGCGGATATGATTTTGTACATGGAACATGGCAACATCATCGAACAGGGCAACCACCAGGAACTGCTGGCCAAAAAGGGCGCTTACGCTTCCCTTTACTACAGCCAGTTCGAATAGACAGGAAAAGGGAGCGCATGCGCTCCCTTTTTTATTCTCCCAAACCCATCCGTTCAAAAAATGCCCCCGAAAGGGCGGCGATATTGTCCAGCGGGATCGACCGACCGCCTTCTAAAATCAGCAGGCGCTGATACTCCTCCAGCTTTTTGACGCGGGCTGTGATCGTCTGATAGCTGCCGCCCTCCTTGCGCGCATCCGGCTCAAAATAGGTAATCGTCACCTCGGGCCGCTGGGCAAGATATTCCAGCAAAAAATGCTGGCGCAGGTCCAGCAGGGCCTGTGTTTCCTCGTCCAGCTCGAGCTTGCGGTCGGTCAGGCGGGCGGTTTCCTTGATCGCTGCCCCATATCCGGTCAGGGCCGCAAAGGGCGAAAACTGCGCTGCGCGCTCGATCATCGACATGCGCGGATGGGTTTTGGAAACCGGATGCGGCAGATGGATGATATCGTCGTATGGGCCTTTCATGCTTTGTGCCCTCCAATCTTGTCGTTGCGGTCGCGGGCAGTTGCCCCTTCCTCCAGGTTCATCCCCTTTAGGATCGCGTTTTTGCCAAATTTTTTCTTGATGGAAAGCACCGCCTGCTGCCTGCGCCGCTCCCGCTGCAGCTGCTGTTCCTCCTCCTTTTGGACCCCGTAATCGGTAAAGAAGTCAAGCTGCTCGCAGACCTGCTGCTCCGGCGCCTGTGCCTCGTCGACCACATGGTTGGCGGTCAGGTTGAGACGGCGCACCGTGAGCTTTGCATCCGCCACCTGGTCAAACAACTCGAGCGCCGCCTCGACAATTTTGCGGGCGGAGGAGGTGTAGTCCAGATGGACGGTGCCGGTGGTGTGCTTGGGGATGGCGCGGCCATAGCGGTCGGCGCTCACCTGCCCATGATACTGCCTGCGGCGCTGCGGGTCTTTGAGGTTCTCGATGTCGTAGCCGATGGTCAGCACCAGCTGATCGGTGACAAGATGCTGGTCCACCAGCTCCAGTGCCAGCGAATCGGCCATCTCGTGCACCACCAGGCGGGCCATCTGGCAGGAATAGGGGCAGGAGAGCACCTGCCCGGAGCCGACGCTGTTCGATTCAGGCTTGTAAGCCTTGATGTCGGCGATGGTACAGGGCTCCCATCCCCAGGCGTGGTCGATCAGCAGCTCGGCGTTGACGCCGAACATCTTGTATAAAAAATCTTCATTGTAATAATCGGACGGTTTTCCGATTGAGCAGCGGGCAATATCCCCCATGGTGCACATCCCGTGGGCCTCCAACTTGCGGGCATAGCCTCTGCCCACCCGCCAGAAATCGGTCAGCGGGCGGTGGGTCCAGAGGGTGCGGCGGTAGCTCATTTCATCGAGGCAGGCGATGCGTACCCCATTTTCATCGGGCTGAATGTGCTTGGCCCCGATGTCCAACGCCACCTTGGCCAGATAGAGATTAGCTCCAATCCCGGCAGTGGCGGTGATGCCAGTGGTGCGCACCACGTCCAAAATCATCTTCATCGCCAGGTCATAGGCTGACAGGCGGTAGGTTTGCAGGTAACCGGTGACGTCGATCAGCACCTCGTCGATCGAGTAGACATGGATATCTTCCGGCGCGATATATTTCAGATAGATGTCGTAAATTTTCGTGCTCACCTGCATATAGTGGGCCATGCGTGGCGGCGCGACGATGAAATCCAGCCCAAGCTCCGGAGAAATTTTGAGCTGTTCGTTATCGCTGGAGCTGCCTGTCAACCTGTGTCCGGGTGCGCGCTGGGCGCGGCGGAGGTTGATCTCCTTCACCTTCTGCAGCACCTCAAACAGGCGCGGGCGGCCGGGAATGCCGTAGGATTTTAAGGAGGGAGAAACCGCCAGACAGATGGTCTTTTCGGTGCGGCTGGCGTCCGCGACGACCAGATTAGTGGTCATGGGGTTGAGTCCCCGCTCGATGCACTCGACCGAAGCGTAGAAGGATTTTAAATCGATAGCAAGATAGGTACGTTCCGGCATCTCTGTCAGCTCCTTTCCTGTAAGTCTATTGTAGCATCGATTTTGCATTTTTGCAAGCATTTTTTGCGTTGTGCAAAAAAGCGGAGTTTTGGGGAGACTTTTGTGAATATTTTGATAATATATTTTGACATTTCTTCTGGAAATATACTTTACATTCCTAATTTTTTGTGCTATCCTATAAGCAATTAAGGGATTTGCCCTTAAAATTTAGACAAAAGAATAGGAGAAATTGTTATGAGCAAAAAACTCAAGCGATCCGCAGTCGCTCTGGTTCTTGCCGCAACAATGGTCTTCAGTTCTCAAGGCGTTCTCACGGCCTTCGCGGTTGGTGAGAATGAAACATCAACGGCCGTTGATGTTTCGGCTCTAGAGCCGATCCTTGATAAGGAGGAGACGGTTGTAGTAGAAGGACCAAGCAATACGGATGAGACAGAAACTCCGGAAGTAACCGAGCCTTGCGACAAAACCGAAGGCTGCACTTTGTCCAAAGATCACGAGGGCGAGTGCCAGGTTACCCCTGTTGATCCGCCTGTCGAGGACGAAAACGGTGAGGGCGAGACACAGCCTTGCGACAAAACCGTAGGCTGCACTTTGCCCAATGGTCACCCGGGCGAGTGCCAGGTTGCCCCTGTTGACCCGCCTGTCGAGAACGAAAACGGCGAGGACGAGACACAGCCTTGCGAAAAAACTGAAGGCTGCACCCTTCCAAACGGCCACGAGGGTGAATGTGTAGTCGAGGAAAACACCGAGGATACTGAGGACACCCAGGAGCCTTCCGAGGAGGACGTCGCTGCGGCAAAGAATGTTTCTGATCTGATCGGCGCGCTGCCGGAGGCTTCCACTCTTGACCCGGAGACCACCGATGTGGAGGCGCTCACCGCACAGGTAAAGGCTGCCCGCGAGGCCTATGACAAGCTGACCGACGCACAGAAAGCGCTGGTTGAGCAGACTGTTCTGGACAAGCTGGTCGCGCTGGAGGGTGCGCTGGAAGGGTTGGAGCAGGTCAATACGATTCCGGAAACATACGAAAACACAGTCGCATTGATTGACGAGCAACCATATGACTCTATGACAGAAGCTCTAAAAGCTGTCGAATCCGGTCAAACTGTTGTCCTTCAAAAAGATATTTCTGAGTCTTTAGTATTATACAGCGCAGGAAATAAAGAAAATGTCACTATTGACCTCAATGAGTATACTTGGAATGGTGGTTTATCCATTACCCATACTCTTGCTGCTGATGGTGCCCTTAGGGTTCCAGGCAGTACAACTGTTAAAAACGGAACATTTTCAGGGGCTACAACTCTCTCTATTTCCGCCTCAGGTGGTTCTCTCAAAATAGAGAATGTAGCCTTCGAAAATAATAGCGGCAGAAGTATTTTGTCAATTACAGGCGGTAAGGCCGAACTGAGCAACTGCACCTTCTCGGGCAACACTGCCACTTCCGACGCGATTGTTAGAATTTCTATGCCAGCAGATACTCCTTCCAGTATTACCGGCTGCGACTTCATCAATAACACTGCTGTAAATGGCACCCTTCATGTAACGGGTACCAATAGCGGCAGCACAACCACGACCATCAGTGGCTGCACCTTTACTGGGAATATTGGAAAGAATGGCGGTGCTATTTATGTTGGCGCTACCGTAGAAATTAATAACTGTAATTTCACAGGAAACACCGCTCAGTACTTTGGCGGCGCAATCATGGTAAGCGGCAGTGCAGCGAACACAAATTACGAAGCAAGTATTACAAATTCTACCATCACAAATAATAAGGCTACTAAAAGTCAAACCGAACTAACCGGATCTGGTGGAGGAATATTTGTTCAGGCAAAAGGTCACGTCACCATTGACGACTCAACTGTCATCCACAGCAATACCGCCGAATACGCCGGAGCTGATATTTGTGTAAAAGATGACACCGCTTCCATTACCATTTCTCCTGTTGGGAAAGATTGGAAACTTGCAGATTGCGGCCATGATATCACCGGCTGGTATCAGGATACCAAGGGCAATCGCTGGAGCGAGGACAAGATCACTGAGGAAGTTACTTTCGAGGGTGATACTCTGATCCTTACCGCCGCTGCCCTCAAAGCCGCGCACGGCACAATCGACACCCCTGTTACCCCTGACCCCACCCCCGGCGAAGAGCAGGATTGGGATCACTCCAAATCCAAAACCGCAACCCCTCTCGATGCAAACTATGAGTCTGATGTAACCCTCTCCCTGCCGTCCGCAGAAGAACAGCTGGAGTCGGATGTTGTGTTTGTACTGGACAAGTCGACGAGTACTGACATCGAAGATGAGGCGCTGGCAATGCTGGAAGATTTGAAGGGACAGATTGCACAGACCGGTGCAAAGGTCAATGTTGGCGTTGTCATTTTCAACAGAGAAGCCCATCCGAGTGAATGGTTTGATCTTGCTACACAGTATGAGCAAATTGAAAGTGCCATCCGTACCGACGTATCCGGCGGCACCAACACACATGCTGGTTTGCTTGCTGCTCAAAAAATGTTAGACGCTCATCCTTCTATTGCTGCGAATCGAAAATATGTCGTTTTTGTCTCTGACGGGTTGACATATTTGTTTGATGAAGAAGTCAATGCCATCAATTCTATTCAGGCTGCCAATGGCGAAGAAGGTGTAATGGCTGGCAACGATTGCTGGGGTATTCGTCATTACCAAGAAGGTGGAGATAGATTTATTCCAGATGATTGGAACGCTTATTTGACTGACGTAGCTTCCAACTTAGGAGAAGTTCAGCAGTATATCCAGCAATACGACGGAATGGATAAGAGCAATCACATTCCCAAATATAACGCCGAATTACCGACAACCGTAGATGTTGCCATGTACAAATCCTACAGTCTATTCAATGAGTTGATGGCTTCTGGCTATCATTGCTATGTCATGAAAGCGGACTCTGCCGCTGCTGCTCGCTATCCTTGGGGGCCTGCATTTATGCAGTATTTGCAAGAGGTCAGTGGTAACGGCAATGTAAACTTCTCTGACATCCAGAACGACATCTTCTATCTCCTCGATGCAGACTCCAGCGTCGTTGACGTGATCGGCTATGGCACCGACAACGCTGGCAACGAGTACAATTTTGATTTTGTCGATAATCTGGACAATCTGAAGATTACAGTTGGCGGTAATGAGCTCGACAAGGAAGATATTATTGACCCGCAGTTCAATGATCCTTACGTCACCAGCGCTTATGGTTTCTCTGATCCTGCAAGTGGACGCGACGGTTACGATTTCGTCCTGAAGTATTATCAGAAGGGCCAGGACGGCAACTCTGACGAGTGCTTTGTTTGGGAAATCAATGTTCCTGTTTCCAACTTCGCACCTGTCCAGCTCACCTACACTGTCAAGCTGACCAACCCTCAGACTGCTGAAGGCACTTACGGCGAGTACGACGCAAATGGTGAGAACGGCTCTACCAGCCTGTATACCAATAAGGAAGCGACCCTGTATCCGGTAGATTCCAACGGTGACAGCGGCGTACCGGAAAACTTCCCGAAGCCAACCGTCTCCTACACCGTAGGCGGAAACGATAACCCTGGCACAGACCCAACCCCCGATCCCGACCCGGATCCAGACCGTCCGTCCCGCCCGAACCGCGACGATGACGACGACTGGGAGCCGCTGCCGGACGCTCCTGTAAAGGACAAGCCGGAAAAGGTCGAGGTGGAAACCGAGGTTCCGGAAGAAACCGAAACCCCAACCACCGAGCAGCCTGACAAGTACAACCCTGAAACCGGCGACACCACCACCGTCTTTGCTGCGATGGCGCTGGCAGCCGTTTCTCTCGGCGGCGTTGTCCTGCTCGGCAGAAAGAAAAAATAATGGCTGAAGTTGGCCTTTTGGAACAGCTCGCCCTGCGATGCGGGTGTCTGTTCGTCACTCAGCTGCGCGGCGTCTCGCCCTACCGCTTGCGCTGCGCGCTGGACAGCATCGACCCTGGCCGCTACAGCCTGTGGGAGTGGAACGAGGCTATGCGCCTTCTTTCCCTCCCGGAGCTGCTCCGGTCCCCTACGGGCAGCAGACAAAATTTCCTAATCTGATTTCCTGTCCAAATTTTTTCATATATTCCCACATACGAAAAGGAGAGGCTCAACTCGGAGCCTCTCCTTTTCGCTTTCTCTATTCTTTACCCAATTCCGATACACTCCATGCAGATGTTGACCGCCTTGGTCAGCACCAGCTGGGCCTCTCCGCTGAGCGTCCCCGCCACAATCAGGGCCACCGCTGCCGCGATCAGGACAAACGGGACTGGGCCAATCTTCTCTTTCGCTTTCATCTGTTATTCCTCCAGCATCGCCAAGCGGGCGTCGATCTCCTGCTGCCAGCTCGCCTTATCCCGGGCGCCCAGAGTTGCTTCGCCCACAACCTTGCCCTGAGAATCTACAAAATAGGTAGTCGGCACCACCGCAACCTCCTGCATCAAAAATTCCATCAAGTCCGCGTCCGGCACCAGATGGCGGTAGGAAGCGCCGGTCAGCTCGACAATCTGTTTTGCCAGGTCGACCCCTTCCTGCACCGGCTGGCCCTCGATGTCGGTGATATCGGTGCAGATGCCGATGATCTGTACGTTGTTATCCCCCGCAGCGTATTCGCTGGAAAGCTCCGCCAGCTCCGGCATCTCGCTCAGGCACGGGTTGCAGAAGGTGGCCCAAATGTTAATCATGGTCAGATCGTAGTCCTCAAAAACGCTACTATCCACCTCGTTGCCGTCCAGATCGGTCAGAGAAAGCGTCTCAAAAACGTCCCCGCTTTCCTGCTGCTCCGGCTCCGTCTCCTGCTGCTCCTCGTCAGCGGGAAGCTGTACCGTCTCCTCCTCGACTGCCTGCTGCTGACCGCTGCATGCCGCCATGCCTGCCGTTAACAGGGCCGCTGTTAAAAGAGCTGCGAATATCCGTTTTGCCATATTCAAAAATTCCTTTCCTGTCAAAAAATCCATTCTCTGCGCAGATGCAACCACCGGCGCGTCTCCTTCCTTATTATACCCGGGAGCAGCGCCTGTGTCCAGTGCCTGATCTTTCTTTTGTGAAAATTTTTGACAACCGAAAAAAGATCTTTTCTTTGACCTTCTATTTTGAAGAAAATCCATTCTTTATCCCGTTTTATTGATAGCGCCCAACTTTTTTTTGCAGGGGAATATTCAAAAAAACTTTCCTTTTGCATTGATTTTCGACAGGCTTTGGCCTATACTTTTAATTGGAACATTTTTATCACGGGAGGAGAAATATGCGCATCGCAATTTTTACCGAAACCTACCTGCCGCAGATCAACGGTGTGGTTACCCATATCAAAATCTTAAAGGAAGGGCTGGAAGCGTTGGGGCACACCGTGCTGATCGTCACTGCCGACGCCAAGGCACACAGGCACTACATCGAGGACGGTGTGCTGCACTGCCCCGCCCACACCCTCAAACGCATCTACAACATGTGCCTTGCCTCACCGGTCAGCAGCGCGCGCCTGCATTACCTGCGGGAATTTAATCCTGATATCATCCACCTGCACACCGAGTTCAGCGTTGGCCTGAGCGGCCTTGCCATCGCCAAAATCTTAAAGGTGCCGGTCGTCTACACCCTGCACACCATGTACGACGACTACATCTACTACATCGCGCCCAAGCCGCTGGTTCCGCTGACCAGAAAGCTCTCCCACCACTATTTCCGCATCTTCCCACAGCACACCAACGTGGTCACCGGACCGTCCAAAAAGTGCCAGGAGTACACCACTGAGATCGGCAGCGACAAAAAGGTGGAGGTCATCCCCAACCCGGTCGAGCTGGATGCCTTCCATCCTTCCACCTCCACCCAGGAACAGCGGAACGAAATCCGCAACAAGCTGGGCATCCCGCTGGACGCTACCGTTGCCTGCTTTGTCGGGCGCCTGGGCCGCGAAAAGAGCGTCGACGTTCTGCTGCGCTTCTGGGCACAGGAGATGAAGCCGGAGGACAACATGCGGCTGATGATTGTCGGCGACGGTCCGGAAAAGGAGCCGCTGGAGCAGCTGGCAAAGGAACTGAAGATCACCGACACAGTGGTGTTCACCGGCAAGGTGGTGCACGACGAACTGCCTCCGTACATCCACACCTGCGATATCTATGTCACAGCCTCCCTCTCCGACACCAACTCGATCTCGATGCTGGAGGGCATGGCAGGCGGCCTGCCGGTGCTGCAGCTGTACGATGAGCTCAACGCCGACCAGGTGCAGGACGGCGTCAACGGTTATATGTTCCGCGACGCCAAGGAGATGGGCCAGCGCCTGCGCCAGATCCGCGATATGGACCCCGCGCAGCTGCAGGTACTCAAAGCTTCGGTCATCCAGTCGGTCAAAAATTCGGGCGCGCAGACATTGGCAAATTACATTCAGACTATCTATTACAATATTTATAAAACCCAGCCACCCAAAAAGCGTCCACTATTTCATATGGCAAGCCTTTCTTCCATGCGAAAAAAATAGTTTTTTACGAATAGTTGTGATAAAAGCTCTGTTAAAAGCAGAGCTTTTATTGTATATGCACAATAAATTGTTTTCCTCCTTGCTTTTTTCTTCCAGAAATGATAGAATCAAGTCATCTTATCCAAACAAAAAAGAAAGGTGGTCTTCTCTTGGACGTTTCACTTTTTTGCGACTGCAAGGATCGTGTATTAAAAAATTGCGGTAAGGTTATCGTTGGCAAGGACGAGGTGATCAATCTGGTCTTTACCTCCTTCCTCTGCTCGGGCCATGTGCTGCTGGAGGACGTGCCCGGCACCGGCAAAACCATGCTGCTGCGCGCCTTTGCCAAAACGATTGGCGGCAAGTTCAAGCGCATCCAGTTCACCCCCGACCTGCTGCCCTCTGACCTGACCGGCATTAACTTCTATAACCAGAAAACCGGCGAATTCCAGTTCCGCGAAGGTCCCCTTTTCTCCAACATCATCCTGGCCGACGAGATCAACCGCGCCACTCCCCGCACCCAGTCCAGCCTGCTGGAGGCGATGGAGGAGCGCCAGATCTCGGTGGACGGCACTACCACCAAGCTGCAGGAACCCTTCATGGTCATGGCTACCCAGAACCCGCTGGAATCCTACGGCACCTTCCCGCTGCCTGAGGCGCAGATCGACCGCTTTTTCATGAAGCTCAAGCTCGGCTATATGACCCGGGAGCAGGAGCTGTCGGTCATCTCCCGCCCTTCCACCTCCAAGATTGTGGAGGAGCTGGAGCAGGTGGTCTCGCTGGAGGAAATCGAGCAGCTTAAATCAATGATTCCCCAGATTTCCATGTCCGACGAGGTGGCCGGATACTTGATGGATATCGTGGAACACACCCGCAGCAGCGGCCATTTTGTGCTGGGCGTCTCTACTCGCGGCGCCATCGCGCTGTACAAGGCCTCTCAGGTCACTGCGGCGCTGGCCGGCAGGGACTATGTCCTTCCGGAGGACGTGCGCTACGTGGCCCCGTACGTGCTGTGCCACCGCGTCACCTTCAACGGCCCGGCCCGCACCGGAGATATTGAGGAGACCTTCTCCAGACTGCTTGCAGAGGTTCCCGCACCACTGGAAAATATCCGTCAATAAAAAGGAGATGATTGCTTGATTGTTCTGCTGATCATCTCCATATTGGTTTTGTTTTTGGTGGAGCGATGGTCCATCCGCCACGGCCTGGACCGCATCACCTATGACGTTGTCCCCTCCCAGACCCTGTTGGAACCGGACGAGGAGTTTACCGTTCGGTCGACGATCGAAAACCACAAGCTCTGGTTTGTCCCCTATGTCAGCATGGTCGAAAATTTCCCGAGCGGCATCCAGATTCCCGGCGAGGAGGAAAGCCTTTCCACCGGAACGGTCAACACCAACATCTATGTCAGCTCCAACTCCAGCGCCTATCAGGAACTGGCCAGCAGCCAGCTGACCACCGCCTTTTACCTGATGCCGCGCCAGCGCCTGACCCGCACATTGCAGGCTAAGCTTCCCAAGCGTGGTCGCTACCTGTTTCTGGGCTGCCGGATAAACGGCGGCGACCTGCTGGGATTGCAGGACGACTACCGCACACTCTCTCTTTTCAAAGAGGTGGTCGTCATGCCGCGGCGCACCGCCTCCCCTTCCTTTGACATGCTGCTGGGCGGCATGATCGGCGACATCTCGGTCAACCGCTTCATCTTTGAGGACCCGATGCTGACCATCGGCTTCTCCGACTACACCGGCCGCGAACCGATGCGCGACATCAGCTGGACCCAGAGCGCCCGCCTGGGAAGAATGATGGTCAAAAACTATGACCACACCATCGACCTGTCGGTCACCATCCTCCTCAATGTACAATCGGTGCTCAACGTCTTTGAGGAGGACGACAAGCTGGAGGAATGCTGCTCCATTGCCCGCTCGGTCTGCGAGCAGCTGGAGTCCAAGCACATCCAGTACAGCTTTCTTTCCAACGCCATCCCCTCCGGCACCACTAGCCTCTACACCGACATCGAGCAGGGGCTTGGCAGCGGCCACTTTTACGGGGTGATGGAGTTTCTGGGACGTGTCACCCAGGGCGCTCTGGAAAGCTTCTCCTTCACCCTGCAGCGCGCCTGCCGCAACTGTGAGCCGGGACGGCACCACATCATCATCACCCCCAGCCGCAACCCCGCCTGGCAGGATGAGCTGCTCCGACTGCAGGAGCTTTCGGACGACAGGGTCTTTCTGCTGACCCCGGACGACCTGCACGAGCAAAGCAACGACAGCGACAAGGAGGGAAAAACCGCATGACCTTATTTTTCTTTCTCAGACTTGTAGGAGACCTCTCACTGTTTTACGCGGTGGCCAACGCCTTTTTGTGCATGACCAGCTGCGATGTCGCCTTCCTGCCGCTGATTGTGCTGCCGCTGTGCGGGGCGCTGGCCTACTTTACCGCGCAGAAAAAGGAGGCGTTGCGCTTTCTGCCCATCCTGCTGATGCCGCTGGCCCTGATCGGGGTGGAAGATTTGGTTACCGCCCTCATCATCCTGGCCTCGGCCATCTATGTGGCGGTGTGCATCATCCGCAAAATCTTTGTCATCGACTACGACGACCGGCTCTCCTTTTTGTCGCTGGCGGTCAAGGCGCTGATTGCATCCGTCTTCCCTATTTTCCTTTTCATCTGGGACTTCGAGAAGCTGCCGCGCTTTGTCCCCTTTGTCCTCACCCTGACAATCAGCACGCTGCTGCTGACCCAGGCGCTGCGGCACGACCCCAAGGTGTTCAGCCAGCGCCGCTTCCGCACGGCAAGCCTTCTGGTCACGGCGGGGCTGCTGCTCATTATCCTGATCATCAGTTCCCCGGAATTTTTACGGCTGGTCGCGATGATTCCAGGGTTGATCTACGAATGGATTATCGCTCCCATCATCCTCGTCTTCTCCTATGTAGTCGGCGGGTTGGTCTATTTGATTTCCCGTCCTCTCAGCGGCTTGTTTGCTTCCCGTCCTGATACCAAGCTGAAAACGTTTGAGTTTCAGGACGGCTTTATGGAGCTCATATTCAGCTTTGTCAACACCCCCACCACCTCCATCCTGGATGTAGTGAAGCCCATCGTCACCATCGCGATTGTGATCGCAGTCCTTGTTTTTTTCAGCAAGCTGCTCAAGAGGGGCTACCACCGTTTTCGATACAACTCGATCAAGGAGACCCGCTCCACCATCACCGAAAAACGTAGCTTTCAGGAAGAAGCGCCGCTGGACCTCTTTCCCCCTGCCGACCCGCGCAAGGCAGTGCGCTACTATTACCGGCAGTTTTTAAAGATCTGCCGCCGTCACGGATATGTCCTGGAAAAATCCGACAACAGCGCCATCGTCGAATCGGGTGCAAAGTATATCTTCCGGCCGGAGAATTTTTCCATTCTGAGTCACCTGCGCCAGATCTACATCAAGGCCCGCTACAGCGAGCACCATGTCACCGATCAGGATGTCGAGCAGATCAAAAAGGACTATGAAGCCCTAAAGCAGGAGAGCGGTGAACTGGACAGCCGAATGTAGAACTTATTTTCACACACAAAAAAGAGGAACCCTTTTGGGTTCCTCTTTTTTTATGCTTAGCCTCTGATCTGCAGCAGCTTCTGCTTTAATTCTTCCTCGATGCGTCCCAGCTCGACCTCGGCGTCGCGGCGCTTCTGGCGGCCCTCCTCCTGAATCTTCATCACTTCGTCCAGGGTGGAAATGAGCGACTCGTTGGTCGCCTTGAGCGTCTCGATGTCCACAATACCGCGCTCCGATTCCTTGGCGGTCTCGATGGTCGCCATCTTTAAGGTCTGCGCGTTTTTGCGAAGCAGTTCGTTGGTCATATCGGTGACCTCCCGCTGTGCCTGCGCCGCCTGCTGGGAATGGGTGACGCCCAGCGCCAGAACCATCTGGCTCTTCCAGAGTGGGATGGTGTTGACGATGGTGGACTGGATCTTTTCGGACATCAGCGTATCGTTGTTCTGCACCAGGCGGAGCTGTGGGGCCATCTGGATGGAGATCATGCGGGTCAGCTCCAGGTCGTGCAGCTTCTTCTCAAAGCGGTCGCACATCGCCGACAGGTCGTTTGCCGCCTGTGCATCCTCAGGGAGGTTGGTCTGCTGCGCCTTCGCAATCAGCTGGGTCAGCTGGGTGGAGCGCACCTCCTGCAGCTTTTTCTGCCCGGCCAGAATGTACATCGACAGCTCCTTAAAGTAGGTCTTGTTGATCTCGTACATCTTGTCCAGCATCGCAACGTCCTTGAGCAGGGTCATCATGTGTTTTTCCAGGCCCTCCACAATCTGGTTGACATTCGCTTCCGCCTTGGCGTACTTGGCCTTCATCGAATTGAGCTTGTTGGCGTTCTTTTTGAAGAAACCGAAGAATCCCTTTTCTTCCTCTTCGTCAAAGTTTTTCAGCTCGGTCACAACGCTGGAAAGCATCTCACCGATCTCGCCCAAATCCTTGGTGCGCACATTCTCCAGCGCGCTCTCGGAAAAGTCCGCCATCTTTTTCTGGGCACCTGCGCCGTACTGGAGGATGACGTTGGAGTTATTCAGGTCGATCTGGGCAGCAAAGTCGTTGACCATCTTGCGCTCCTGCTCGGTCAGCTGGCTCTCATCAAAGATTGGCTTAGGCTCCTCTTTTTTCTCCGCTGGCATCTGGGCCTGCGGCTGCTCCATCGTTGGAACCTCCTGCGCAAAGGGGTCCAGCGTCAAGGTCAATTCCGGTTCCTTTGCCGGATCGTATGGGTTGCTCATCTTGCTTTCCTCCTCCAAATTCTGCTTTTATTTGAGATCAAATTCCGAGCCGGTCAAGCCTTCCTGCTTGAGCATCGTCTCCAGGACCGAGATGTCCGAGCTGACATCCAGCACCTCGTCGGTAAAAAGTTTATCCAGCAGATTCTCAAACGCGATGTTGATGGTGTCCAGCGTCTGCTCGATCTGCTGTTTTGCCGTCTTGATATTTTCGCCCTGCACCGGCTGGCTGTCAAATTCCTCGTAGGCATCCAACAGTTTCAAGGTGGTGGGCAGATAGTAGTTCATCAATTTGCGGATATCCGGCAGCTTTTCCGGGTGCTCCTGCACCTGTTCGAATATCTTCTCTGCAATCTGTTCCAGGCGGTCCATCTTGGCAGAAACTTCCTCTCCCTCGATGCGGTCGTTGGATTCTCGGATGCGCCGGATCATCTCGCGGCCCTGCCGGATGGTAGCGGCAAGCTCGGGATTGCCCGCGAAGGCCTGCTCCTCCTGCTGGCGCTGCTGTTCCTGCTGGCGCTGTTGCTCGTCGCGCTGGCGCTGCTCCTCCTGCTGGCGGCGCTGAGCCTGGCTCTGCACATACAGGTACTGCTGGTAGATCTCGTCGCCCAGCATTAGGCAGGTCTTCTGGTCGTCGATGTGCGCGTCGGGCAGGACGCGCTTCTGAATCATCTTCTGCAGGTCCTTGAGCACAAAGGCGCGGTCGAATCCGCTCTCCCTCACCAGCATATCGATGGGGCAAAACTGGCTGCTGCCTACAATTTTTAAGTACTTTTTCAGCCGGCTGGTTCGCTTGAGCAGCGAGATCCCCTTGGCCAGCATCCAGATGGAAATTCCTGTCAGGATCAGCAAGACGATGCTCAAAAACAGATACGGCATCCCGAACATATCGGTCAACAGCGTGAGCCCAGTTGTCATCAACAGAAAAATCAAAAAGACACCCAGCCCGATACCGCCAAAAACAGTAAAAAGAATGCCGGCTGTACTGACCGTCTTGTATTTGTTTTTGGGAACAACCGAAACATGTGAATTTCCCTGCCGATTTGTCCCATACTGATTTTGGGCGCTGTACTGGGGACGGCTTTGCGCATCGGTGTAGTCGCCATCCAGATGCGGCTGGCCGTTATCCTGGCGCCAGCCACCGTCCTCATCATTTGAGGAAAAATCCCCTCTGCCCTGATAGGACGAAAATTCCCGCTGTACATCCTTTGCCATATTCCGCAGATCGCGCTGGATATTTTTCATCTCCGGCGAACGGGCAATGCCGCGCGACAGTTCGCGGACCATTCTGCCTATCATCCGAAAAAAATAATCGTACAACCTGGGGACACCTCCATTCATCCTCATGTTTACTCCTATTATAGTGCATTTTTCGCAAAAGTACAAGAAATTTGTATCGCCGCAAAAAGAATTCAAGATTTGTTTAAAATGTCAAAATCGCCGCCTGCCAAAAGGCGCAAAATCTTCTTGCCGCTATCAAATTTCCCTGCTATATTTTTTTCCCCCGTTGCAAACATTAAAAAGGACAACTAGGTCTTGACCAAAACAACAGCGATGATTCCAAATCAAAAAACTTTTAGAACTGCGAGGAATCCAACGGTGAAACAATCCCATATCCTTTCCAAAAAATTTTTCTTTCATGCCTACCGCGCACTGGCCGCGGTATTTTCCTTTGTGGTGATGTGCGGGCTTGGCTTTGCGCTCTATCTCTCCGCCGAGCTGCCCGACCGGTACTATCTGGCAAAGGGAGATCATTTTTCCATCGGCGACAACCGGCTGATTCAAACTGCGAGCAGCAGCCGCTCCTACCCGCTTTCGGTCTACTCCTCTGCCGGGAACACCTTTCAGATGAAGCTGCGCCTGCTGGGGCTCATCGACATCAAGGACGTCAGCGTCCAGGTGGTGGACCGCAGGGTGGTGTCGCTGTGCGGCACCCCGTTTGGCATCAAGATGGTGACCGACGGCGTCATGGTCGTGGGGACCGGATCGGTGACTAACCTGCAGAGCCAGGCGGTGAATCCGGCAGAGGATGCCGGCGTCCTGGAAGGGGACGTCATCCTCTCGCTGAACGGGGAAAAAATTTCCTCCAAAAAACAGCTGACCCAGATTGTCAGTGCCTGCAGCGGGCAGCCCATCTCGATGGTCATCCGCCGCGGCGACGAGCTGGAACAGCTCACCGTCTCCCCTGTTAAGTCCTCGCTGGACAACGACTACCATCTGGGGCTTTGGGTGCGGGACAGCTCGGCAGGCATCGGCACGATGACCTTCTATGATCCGCAAAACGGCTGCTTTGCCGGTTTGGGACATGCCATCTGCGACGTGGACACTGGCCAGATCATGCCGCTTTCCCAGGGGGAGATTGTGGAGGCCTCCATCATCGGGGTCGATCCCGGTTCCTCTGGCGATCCCGGCCAGCTACAGGGGGCTTTTGTGGCGCAGAAGGTGTCGGGTCTATTGTATGCCAACAGCTACAACGGCGTATACGGACAGCTGTTTGACGCGCCCGCCTATGCGCAGACCATCCCCATGGCACAGAGCCAGGAGGTGACCGAAGGTCCTGCCCAGATTCTGACCACTATCTCTGGGGAAACCCCCGCCTATTTCGACGCCTATATCGAGAAGGTTTCGCTCTCCCAGGAGGAGCCGACCAAAAACATGGTCATCCGCATCACCGACCCAGATCTGCTGGAAATCTCCGGAGGCATCGTGCAGGGGATGTCCGGCAGCCCCATCATTCAAGATGGGATGCTGGTGGGGGCGGTGACCCATGTTTTTGTCAACGACCCCACACGGGGCTACGGCATCTTTGCAGAAAACATGGACAGCACTCTGCTGACCATCGCCGCGCAGGCGGCGTAGCGAATTCAAAACCCCAGGTCACCTGTTTCGCAGATGGCCTGGGGTTTCGTTTTTCGAAAGTGTATTTATAGATCAGAACAACGTCGGAAGCATCCAGTCCTAAAGGGAACCAATCTGCCAGAAGCTCTTCTCCTTCTCCAGGATAACAGGTTTCCTCACTCAGCACATTGACAAGGACAAATTTACAGGATAGCCCTGCTCCGCCATCCGTTTCCCCGAACAGCTACAATGGATTGGGGCTGATAGCGCCAGCCGCTTTCCTACATTGAGGGGATACGGTAGACTTGTTCATCCCACATCATGTAGTCCTAACTCCTAGCCCGCTCCAACCTGTGGTTAATCAGCTGCTGATCTCCCGGAAGCCCTGCACAATCTTCCGGCTTCTACGGCGCTCACAGCCAAGCAAAAATTACCATCAACATACTGAAAATCCGCCGGCACTACTTCATTGCTTTTCTTCTTCCTTCACAATGAATCAGCCTCTGTTCCAAACAGAACAAAGCCTGGTAAAAAAAGAACTTTTTCTTAAACCGCCGCTCCTGCCTCTCTCAGATTTCGGAACAGCTTGACGGAACGGTAGAGATAGACATACTCCACAATTGTGAAGGCAGTTGATACGATTGTCACAATCAGCAGAGCGATGAACAACAACAGCATCCACACCAGGTTTCCATCCAACGCAATCAGCACGATCGCCGAAAAAACGCTCAGCATTGCCAGGATGATTTCACAGACACAGGTCACCAGGTTCCAGGTCCACAGTTTTCTCCATTTGCAGCAGAGGGTTGGGTCCAGATCACACAGCAAATCCGCATGCGCCATAAGCCGCTGATATAGTGCGATCAGGGCAACCACAAGGCCTGGCAGAGAAATCAGCAGCGTCCAGTTTTCATTCATCTCAACACCTTCCAGAATGTTCAGTGCCCAACTTGCCGCCCCAGCAATCAGCTGACAGATGCCTGCCGTACGGTACCGTTTTTCCTCCCGGGAAAGCATGAGCAGGATAACGCCAATCCCCATTAAAGACACCAAGGTCAGCGCCTGCCCCATCCAGTAAAGCAGAGGAAAATTCTGAAGCACCCATTTCTCGGTTGCCAGAGCGGGAATGTTGCTCATGATCATCAACCAGAACAACCGTCCGAGCCACTTGCCAATATAGGCAAAACGCTGCCGCTCCCCGTCGGTGTAGACCATCTGGTCCGGTCCTTCATTCTGCATCATCTGATCAAATTCCTTCATCTGCTTCCACTCCTTTTTCTCATGCTATCTACAGGATAGCACAATCCCAGTTTTTCCGCAAGACAGATTTCTGCAGTTAGTCCTGCGTCGCCCAATAACCTTGTTTTTGCACATCTGCTAATTCCTGGCATCCTCCTTCGGTTTCCTATTGAAAGAGTCTATTTCTTCAAAATGGGATAGAGCGTATTTCTGGATGCGGTGTGCACCGCCATCGATGTTGATTTAACAAAGGACATTGCCGCAAAGCGTACAATTCCTTATATTGACGCCTGCCGGATTTTGGGATATACTGGTATTAGAACCATACGACATTGAAGGGGAGAAGATTTCATGTTACATATCTGGCATCTTTTTACAATTACATCCTGTCTTTTTTTATGTTTAACATGCCCCTACTTAGTGACTGAATGTAAAAATCATCATGACGAGCAATTGAATGTGGAACAGGCAGAAGTACAGACAAATTACGACAATCCACAACACAAAAAGTTTTCCCTAACCAATACCGAAAAAGACATTCTGTCTACGCAGGCAGAATTACTTACAAAACAAATTGTAATTTTTACACTTGATGAAGCGCCTACTTCAACAAATTTTTCCCCCTACCCCAACGATGCTGGTATAGCAGGATTTCTTGAGTCAATTCTTGTTTTTGATGAATACCCAGATTATCCTTATCTGAATACATACCGAATCGAAGAAGATGGCACTTGTTACTTCAAAAAAGAAATAGTAAAGCAGATTATAAAAGAAGTATTTAATCAAGATTCTTGGTCTTGTTCTTCGAATTTCTGTGAAGAAAACAATGAATATAGTATTTCCACAGGTCGTGGTATAGGAAAGAATTTAGATTGTAAAAACATGAAATCAAAATTTCAAAAAAACGATTCTGAAATTTTAGTTTCATTTGAATTATGGGCTAGTCCATATTATCCCAATGTCAGTAAAATTGGAGATTGTCAATCGTCGTTTTCTGTTGAATGTCGCGAGGATGGTTCATACTATTTACAATATGTAAAAACAGAAGAAACAACACCGACAAAGTGAAAACCTTTGCCGGTGTTGTTCCTTCCGTTTTTAGATGACATCCGAATATAATACTCCTGCACTATTACCGACTACATGGCACAGCCAGGTACAGACCAGCATGAGGGCAGAGTTGCCGTCCGGGAAACTCCCCACCACCCGAGTGCGGCGGTGGATCTGCTGATTAAAGGCTGCGTACCAATTCATTAAATTTGCTCGATTACAGTCTCTTTTAGCTGTATAATTTTCTCAAACATGGTTTGTTGTCTCCTTTCAGAATGGTGTGTTGCGACTTCATTCTGCCAGAGGGCTGCAAACCATGTCTTTTTATTTTAACCTTATCCGTTTACCAGTACACCACATAGGAATTGAGCGGTTCGTCCCCGCGCTCAATAACCCACGCCGCCAGCTGTTGGGCGGTGGTGTCGAGCAGGGCAAAGTCGAGGTTTTCTGCGGTGTCGCGGGTGGAGTTGAGCACAGCGTTGGCCTCCGGATCGCTCAGGCACGCATCCTGAAAGAGCACCACCGCGCTCATCTTCTCCCCGTAGAAGGCTTTTTCATCTGCGCCCAAATCCCGGTCGGCGTACTGCAGCCCCAGCCCTCCGGCCAGGCTGTTGCGCAGATTGGCGTTCGCGCTGGTGCCGTAGACGGTCAGCGGGTGGCCCTGCCAGCCCAGGCACTTGAGATTAAGCATCCGCAGCTGCTCGTAGCGGCCTTCCAGCTCATTGGCCAGCGCGGTGGAGCCGTTTTCGCGGTTATCCTCGGTGTTGAAGGCCGCGAAGATGACATCGCAGGGCAGCTCGTCGGCCCCAGCGAGCCACGCCGCTGTCTGCAGCATCGTCGCCACGCCCGAGGCGTTGTTGTAGGCGCCAGCCATCAGCAGCGCTCCACACTGGCCCGCGCCGTCGAAGTTGGCGCCCAGCAAAACCGCCTTGGTGCTGTCCCTGCCGGGCAGGTAGGCAACCACATTCTCCGCCGTGCCCAGCTCATCGACGGCATCGGGCAGCCGCAGACGGATCTGATAGCCCGGCTGGTTGAGCTGCGCATAGACCTCCTCGCTGACCAGGATGCGGCTGGGGGTGCCCGTAGCATTGGTGTAGTTGGTGCCGTTGGCGACGTCGCCGCTTGTCAGGCTGAGCCGGTGGGACGCGCCTTTCAGGTCAACCTTGGCGTCCCAGATGCCCTTGCCCTCGTCGCAGAGGGCGTCGTCGGTGGAGAGGGTAAGGGTGGCGTCCAGCGGCTCCGGCGAGGCCCGGAAGGCCCAGTCCACACCCAGCTCGAGCGGCGCTTCGCTGCCATCCGGGTCGACCAGCCACGCCTTCCCGGGCAGCACCGCGGTGATGGAGGTGGGGTAGCTCTGCTTCCAGCCGCCAAGCCCCGGCAGCTGCTGCAGCCCCAGCCGTTCAAACTCCGCCGCGATGTAGTCTGCGGCGGCGCGGTTGCCCTCACTGCCGCCGCTCCGGCCCTGATATTTGGGGGCGGTCAGCTCGCGGACGCAGGTTTCGGTGCTGCCCTCGACTGTGCCGCTGAGTGGCTGCACCAGGTCGATCCCGGTCGTCCAAAGAAGCTCGGCTTGGGTCTGGGCAGACGAGTACTTTTTGGGGGAATCCTTTGTTTCTTCAGCTGGCGTCTGCGCTGTGGAAGGGGGCTGCTGCTGGGAGGTATCCTGCGAGCAGGCGGTCATCGAGAGCGCAAGAGAAAACACCAGCAAAAGGCACCATATTTTTTTCATAAAGCACCTCCTAATTTTCGGATAGATGCGGTTTCGTTGTATCACCAATAGACCGGGTAGCGCTGCTGGACATCGCTTCCGCGCTCGATGACCCACGCAGACAAATCTTTGGCCAGGACGTCCAACGCTTGAGGGTCAAGATTTTCTGCGGTATCACGGGTGGTGTGGATGGGCGCTGCTGTGTCCCAGCTGTCCTGTGAAATGGTGACTGCCGGGACCCCGTTCTGCTGAAAGCTAACCTGATCGCCGGGATAAACTTCGCTTAAAAAGGGGAGAGAAAGCCCCGCCGCCAGCTCGTTTCGCAAGGTGGCTTGCTCCGGCCCGCCGAATACGGTGAGCGGAGCCCCTTTGCATCCCAGGCTGTCGAGGTTGATCATAATCATCTGTTCGTATTGGTCGGCAAGCAGCTTGGAAAATGCCTGGGAGCCGTTCATTCCGATCTCCTCTGCGTTGAAGGTCGTGATGATGACGTCGCAGGGCAGGGCGTCGGCTCCCGCGAGCCACGATGCTATCTGCAGCAGGGTGGCTACACCTGAAGCGTTGTCGTAGGCGCCGGGCATCACCGAACCGCACTGCCCGACCCCATCAAAGTGCGCTCCCAACACCACAGCCTTGGTGTGCTCCTCCCCGGGGAGCAGTCCAGCGACGTTGTCCGCCAGTCCCCACTGGGCGGCAGCTGGCAGCTTTAGGTGCAGCTTGGCGCCGTCCTGTTTTAGCTTGGTGTAGATCTGCTCGGTGACCAGGATGCGGCTGGCGGAATCTTTGGGGTTAAAGTAGGGCATTCCGTCCGCGACATCGCCGCAGATGAGGTCGATGTACTGGCGCGGGGAATCCTGCTCGGTGACGTTGGCGTCCAAAAACGCCCTGCCGGCTTCGCAGTCGGCGGTCTCTTCGGAGAGCGGCAGCGTCAGATCGACCGCCTCATAAGAGGCGCGAAAGACCCAATCCTGCCCCAACACCAGCGCAGTCTGTGTGCCGTCGGCAGAGACAATCGCTGCCTCTCCCTCCTTGACCTCAAAGACAGGGGAGTAAAAAGGATGGCGGTAGCCCTGTAGATTTGGCAGCGGCTGCAGCCCAAGCTGGACAAGCTGCTCCTCGATATAGTCTGCGGCGGCGCGGTTGCCCTCACTGCCCACCACTCGGCCCTGATACTTTGGGTCGCTCAGTTCCAGCAAAAAGGTCTCGCTGGAAGTTTCCACTGTCCAGTCCGGCACAAAGGAAACCTTCGGCAGGTCGGTTACCCAGGTAAGGGAAGGCTCCTCTGCCGCCGGTTCATCGGGCTGTGTTTGCTCGGAGGATTCTTCTTTTGCAGGTGCCGTTTGTTGCTGTGCCGTATCGGGCGGCGACTGCTGCTTCGGTGTCTGGGCCGCTACACATCCGGACAAAAGCAGCAAGCTCAAGCATAGAGCCAGCGTCCGTTTCATCCTACCTGCCCTCCTCCAGCGCGCCGTCCTTTAGGTGCAGGACCTCGTCCGCCTTATCCGCGATGGCAAGGTCGTGGGTGACGACGATGATGCAGTAGCCCTCCTCGTGCGCCAGCCGCTGAAGCAGCGAAAAGACAATCTCACTGTTCTCGGTGTCCAGGTTGCCGGTCGGCTCATCCGCAAGGATGATGCGGGCGCTGGAAACCAGCGCTCGGGCAATCGCCACGCGCTGCTGCTCGCCGCCCGAGAGCATGGCGGGCAGGCGCTTGTAGTAGGAGCTGTTTAAGCCCACATCCTTCAGCTTTTCGTGGGCGGTTTTCTCCGCCTCGTCCGCGGATACGCCCCGCAGCAGCATCGGGTAGGTCACATTTTCCTTCACTGTCAGCAGGGGGAAGAGGTTGTAGCTCTGGCAGATCAGCGAGATTGCCTTGAGACGGTAGTCGTCCCGGTTGCGCTCCGCCGTGCTCTTGCCGTCGTAGAGAATCTGCCCTTCGGTCGGCAGGTCAAGGCCGGCCAGCAGCGACAAAAAGGTGGTCTTGCCGCAGCCGCTTTTGCCCACGATGGCATAGAATTTGCCATCCTCAAAATCAAAGTTGATGCCCTTCACAGCATGCACCTTCTGGTATTTGCTCTGGTAAATGTAGTGCACATTTTGTGCCTGTAAAATGCCCATAAACTCACTCCTTATCCCGCAGAATATCCATTACATTGACACGAACGGTCAGCAGCACCGCCACAGCTGCGCCGACGGTATAGCACAGCAGAATGGCAGCGCAGACGCCGGGCCGAAAACCCTCCTGACCAATGATTCCCACTGCTGCCGCGCCCAGCAGCACGCCGCCAAGGCAGAGAACAAATTGTTCGAGCAGCGCCTTTAAAGTGATCTGCAGACGGCTTTCACCCAGCATCCGCATGACGGCGTATTCCGGCTTGCGGCCCCGAGCCAACAGGAAGCTCAACAGGAAGCCGATGGCGGCAATCATCACAAAGAAAAACAGGTAGGAGCCTTCCAGCTGGGCGAGATTGCTCTCGATTGGGCCGACCGTCTCCTTCAGGATGCGGTCATCGATGCGGACGCGCACCAGTTTGTTGCTGCGAAGCCCCGACTCGGTGATCGCCGCCTTAATCTGATCGAGCTGCTGGTTGTCCCGAACGGTGAAGTAAACCGCGTTGAGGCCAAAGTTCCATGCGTAAGGGTTGCCCGCCTGTTTGTGGACGGCGGTGGCGGCGACGGTCAGGTCCTCCATCGTCTTCAGGGGCATGACGGCGGCGAACTTGGTTATTTTGCCCGGGTAGATGCCGGCGACCTTCAGGTGGAAGATGCCCTCCAGCTGGGTTTTGCTGACAGGCACCCGCGCCAGCAGGGGAATGGTGTCCCCCGGGGCATAGCCCCATTTATCGGAGATGATGCAGATCCGCTCGTTGCCCTCCAGGCAGCTTTCGTCATAGCCCTCCAGCCAGCGGATGTCCTCCTGGATGCGCACCAGCTCGTCCTCGGCAGAAAAGGAGCTGCACGCCTTCATCGAGCCGGAAACGCCGCCACTGTCCTCCTCTTCAAAGCTGGTGAGCAGATTCTGGAATGCGATGAGTTTCTGCTGCTCCGATGCTCCTTCCCCGGCGCTTTCTTCCAGGATATCCTTGGGAAAGGTGCGGATAACGAAGGACGCGCTGCCATACAGCGGGCTGAAATAGCCGCTCTGCTGCATCTTTTCCCACATGCTGCCGGAAACTGCCGGGACGATTTTGTCCTCGGAGAGGATGCTGCCGGTCACGGTGATGCTGCTGTAGGTTTCTTCCAGCCGCTTGCGGGTGTTGTCGATCAGGCTGGGGTAAAAGAGCATGAACACCGTCGCCGCCATGGTGGAAACGACCACCAGCAAGCAGGCGGCCTTGCGGCGCCAGGCCATGTGCCAGAGATAAGAAAAAGCCTTCACTCAAATTCCCCCTCTTACTTATTCTTGGGAAGCAGCTCCCGCGGTTCCTTCTTTAGGTCCGGTGCGGCAAAGCCCAGCAGGAAGGCCGGGAAGAGCAGCACCGCGCCGCAGGCTTGCAGCGTTACCGGCAGGTCCGCCTTGATCCGGATGTTGGACTGCTGCTCTGTCAGGGCGGAAATGTCGTTGTCCTGGCTCATATCCATCTCGATCTCCTCGATGTTCTCCTTCACGATGCCGTTACCCACAATGTACGCCATCCCGTAGCCGGTCACCGCGCCGGCCGCCGCGCCCAGGACGGTCAGCACCATCGAACAGAGCAGGACGGCGGAGATCGCCTGCTTCTTCGTCCCGCCCAGCAGGCGGAAGATGCCCACCGTCTGCCGCTGGTTCTGCCAGAAGAAGTAGGCCGCCAGGATGCAGACCATCAAAAGGAGGATGGACGAGAGCAGGAGCAGCAGCTTGGCGGTGCTGTTCATCGACAACAGGCTGGATTTGACGGCGCTGTAGCCCTGGTCGTAGAAGGTAAAGTGCGGTGTGTACTGGTTTGGCTGCGGGGTGGTGAGGCCTTTGGCCTCCATGTCGTCGAGGAAGGCTTCCACTGAGCCGTTTTTGATTTTCACGCTGAAGGTGGAGCCGTGGATCAGAAGATCCTTCTGCTCCCGCGGCTTGGCAATAGAATTGGTTGGAACAAAGATGGTATGGATCGAAAAGTCCAGCGTATCCGGGGCAAGCTCGGCGTAGCCGGTGGAGGGGTAGAGGGAGTAGATGCCCACGATCTCATATTCTCCCTCGCTGACAAACGGGGTTTCCTGCGCATCATAGATCGGCTGCTTCGGGACAAAGGGAGCATTTGGGATGTAATCGCTTTCAAACAGCTGCATGTTCAGCTTGTCGCCGACCTTCCACTGCTGGTTTTCGGCCACCTGCTCGCTGATGACGCAGACCTTTGCGCCGGACGCATATTCCTCCGGGGTGATGGGCCTGCCCTCGCTGATCGCGGCGCTGCCAAGGTGAAAGGCCGGGACGGAGCTGAGGTCGTTGGTGGCGACGACGCTGTGGGTGTACTGCTGGACGTGGATGTCCTGCCAGAGATCCTCGAAGTAGGCTTTCAGCTTTGGGTCGTTCTGCACATCCTCCCAGCGCTGAATTGGGAACGTGGTGTCGCCGGTTTCGTACTCCATTCCCTCTCTGCTTCCGTCATAGGTCAGCCGGAGATTCTGGTAGTCCTGTGCCGGTGTCGCGAAAGCAAAATTGTCGTCAATTCGGTCAGTAGAATACACCAGGGTGCCGTCCTCGGTCCACAGCCAGGGGCCGTGGGATTGAAGAATCGCGATATACTCCACATCGGGGTAGAGGATCAGGCGGTCGGTGTCGTCAGTTTGGTTGAAGGCTTTGATGTCCTGCGCGTGCTCTTCCCATTCCTCTGGCTCAAATCCCAGGTCGGAATAGTACAGGGTTTCGGGATAGGCAAAGCAGCCGGCAGCGTCGTCGAGGACCTCCAGACCGAACGGCAATGTCTGCGGATGATAGATGTCGTATGGATGATACTCCAGCTCGAACGGCTGCTCTGCCCGAATCTGAAAGCGGATGACATTGTTGCTTTGCATATACCATGCCGGGGTTTCTGTGCCATCGCCAGACACTTGAGGAGCGTACCCCATGACTGGACACGCCTCGATGTAGGCGCCGTACTGGCTGCGCAGATCATAGCTTTCCACCGCGTCGCTTTGGAGGATGGGGGAGATGTCGTACCCCTTTACCCCCACGGCCTGATAGCCGATGTGAGCGTCGCTGTTGCGCTGAACCAGGTTGCCGTAGCGGTCCACCTCGCCGTACAGCTCGGTGACGGCCAGGGTGGAGAAAGTGTTCTCAGAAAGCTGCAAATTGCTGGTGCTGTTGTAATACAGGTTCATGCTTGTGACAAAAAAGGTCGCTGCAATCAGCAGAAGCCAGAAATAAACAACTGTCTTTTTGCTGCGTTTTAACTGATCGATGAATATCTTTCGGTGCATAACGCACCTCCTCTCCCGCAGGATATGCTTTTTATCTACAATTTTACACTCGCCCCTATGCATGGTCAAGTGCTTTTCAGATTTTTCTACATAATAGTGTAGAAAAACCTTCTGTTTTGTTCTAATCGCACATACAACGTGATTTTAATAAGGTGGGAGGGATGCGTAAAAGAAGAAATTGTTTTTTGATCTCCTGAAAATTCCCCTGAAATAGCAAACCCCCCTCCCGCGGGATGCGAGAGGGGGAAATTTTTCTAATTGTTAGAAGGAGAAAATTTCTTCCATGGAGTCTGTTTCTCCATCTGCATTGAAGTTAGCAACTGCTTTGTAGGTAACACCTGGTTCAAAGTCCCAATAAAGTCTTGCCAGCAAAATAGTAGAATAATCAGAAAAAGATTTTTTAGCTAAAAAAGACCACCCATTACCTTTTTCTTGATACAACGTAATCGTTACCTGCAAAGAATGCTCCTCTACTGTTTCCAATATAGCAGCAACTTTTTCTTCTGTAGCATAAAGTTCAATGCTAAAAATTGTATCGTATAAAGGTTGTATCGAATTTTCCTCTACCTGTAACCCCTCATTGATTGGCTGTTCTACATAACTTGCTGCATTGGATGAAACAGGAAGAGTAGAAAAAGCAAATAACATAACCAGTACCATTGATATTATTCTTTTTAATTTGTGCATTTATCCTTCCTCTTTTCACGCCTGTAAATCTATAATCATGCCTTAAAATATTCAGCTATTTTTCTAAAAACTCTAAATTTCGAGCCATTCTGATTAGTTCTTGTTTTTCTATATTTCCATATATAGTAATTAACAAGTTTCCCATATCAAGATATACGAGTTGCCTACCTTCTGTCACAGCATAAAAACCTTGATGTCCATCTATTTCTATTCTTTCAACATCTGAGTTTTCAGTATCTATCCTTTTTTGTTTTGCTGATAAACTTGATCCTTGAGATATATAAAAATATTGATCTTGATTTTCAAATCTAATATAATAAAATTCTTTATCCGAGACCTCTTCCACCACCTGAAAATCCACAGGCAAATACTTCGGAAAATAAAAATAGTCCAAAGAGGACTCGTCCTCTTCCGACACAATCTGGTTATAAACTTCGATCGAGGTGTAGCGCTCTTTCCTCAAAAAGATGGTCTCGTATACCGGGATGCCGTTGGCCTCTGCCCAAAAGCACAGCCCGCCGGACACCAGCCCTGCCATCAGAACAAACGAAGCGACCTTGCGCAGCGCCTTGCTCTTGAGGGTGTTCTTCACCGAATAGCGGAAATATTCCCTGCGCAGATTCCGCAGGAACTTTTTGGAAGGAACATAATCGCTGGTGTCAATCTGCTCCAACTCGCGATTTTTCTCCTTCACCTTTTCCTCTTCCAGCTGTGAAAGCGCTTCTTTCAGGAGTGCGTCAAAGATTTCATCGTTCAGCTTCGAATTACTCACCTGACACCATCCTCTGACTCGTGATATTTGTTCATAACCTTCTTGCGAACCCTGCTCAGACGAACCGACACATAGTTGGAGCTGATGCCCATCGCATTCGCAATCTCCTGATTGCTCCACTCGTAAACCACTTTGTAGATCAGCATATCCTGATCGTCCTGCGGCAGTTCCGAGAGAATTTCCTTGATTATGCGAACCGATTCCTGTGCAGAAACCTGCTCCCATATCGGGTCATCCCCTGCCATCAGCAGCTCGTTGCTGTCAAGCTCCACCTGCAGGATCCTGCTGTTTTTGTGCTTGGTATCGTACGCGATCCGCTCCAGGGTACAGAGCAGAAAGGCAACTCTCCTAGGCTCGTTGAGTTCCATAATTTTGTCCAGATTGTTGAGCGCACGGATAAAAGCTTCTTCCACCGCATCCTCCGCTAAATCATAGGAAAACAGGATTGTTCTAGCCTTGCAGACTAATTTTTTATAATGCTGCTTAAAAATAGTCGTGAACTTTTTTGACTCCTCGGCAGTGAAGGTCATGAAAAACAGCAATGGACATCCTCCCCAGATCATTTTTGATTCGCACACAATCTACCCTACGCTTCTGGAATTCCTTCCAAAATGTAGGATGCCGGGACACCCAAAGCCCTTGCAAAGCAAAGAATTTCATAATCTTGAAAGCCACGCTTCCCATTTTCAATCAGAGAGATGGTCTTTTTATCCACGTTCAAACCTTCCAGCTGCGCCTTTCTTGCCAAATCCGCCTGCGAAAGATTTTGGATCGTCCTGATTTTACAAAGATTTTTGCCACAAACATTATACACATTGTTAAACTTTGCCAATGAAAACACTCCTTCATTGACTTCAGTTTAACCAAATACTCCAAAATCATGGTTACCAAATCAGTAACCCCTGTGATCTGAGCACAAAAATTTCCATTTTGGTAACTTTGCAGCTTTCCAAATTGCAAAATCAGTTGGATTTTATTTTCCTCTGTCGACTATCTCGATCGCATTCCCCCTTTGCATTTTCCGCAATGCGGCGAAACCGCTGGGCCGTCCGATACAGGCACACCAGTTCCACAACCGTAACAACCGCCATTCCAATGGTGGCGGCCTGCAGCGTCAGCACCGCGATAAATGTCAGGACAAATATCAGCAGGATGCTGACAAAGAACAGTGCAAACATGCCGATGTTCCATTTCCACAAAACAACCCATTTGTCCGCAAGCGTGTCGTCGACCTTGTACAAAACCGCCGCGTGCCCCATGTAACAGTGGTACTGCCCCACCAGGGACACCACTATCACTGGCAACAGGACCAGCAGCAGCCAGCCGCTTTCCATGCCCGCGTCGGTAAAAAGCTGCACCACAAAACTGACAGCTCCTGCCACAATCTGGCAGATACCGGCTGTGCGGTAGCTTAATTCCACCTCGGAAATTTTCAGAAGGATCGCGCCGTCGGCAAGCAAAAACAGCAAGCTCGCAATCTGCCCTGGCCAGTACAGCTGCGGGAACCAACCCACGACCGTTTCGTCGCTCATCAGCCCCACCACCGGTTGGACAACAATCATCAGCCAGAACAAAATCCAAAGCCATTTGCCCAGCACCTCTGCCTTTTGGGCCGCTTCCTGCTGCCGCTGCGCGCTGCGCTCCCGCTCCTGCAAGCGGTACTGCGGCTGCTCGTTGCGGCTGGAAAAGAGACTGCACCCTGCGGCAAAGCTGCAGGTTTGACAGCTCTCATGCCCTTTTTGCTGGCAGCACCTTGCCAATTCGCACTCTGTGCCCCAGGTTCGGCCAGGTCCTGACCGGCATCCGGAACAGCTCAGCTACTCCCTGAGGGCACAGCTTTCGCAGTCTTTTCCGCAGTATGAACCGGCCATTTCCTTCCCTCCCCTGCAAATTTCCAAGAGGTCTATCTATAGGATACCATATTCTTCCTGATTTTTCTACCAGAAAAGCAGAATTTGAATTTTTTCAGAAGATTGCACAAATTTTCCTTCAACAAAATAGATGTTTTCACATTATATTTTGTCACCGTTTTTTTGACTTGTGTTCTTATCTGTTCTCTGCGTCTTTTTGAGCCGCTTTGTGCCCGCTGTCAGCAGCAGAATGCCCATCAGCTCCCCGATTCCAAACAGATACAGCATGCCGTCCAGCTCCCCATCCAGCAGCAGAATGAAAGGCATCACGACCCCCACCGCGCCAAAGGCCATCAGGATGATGGGGAGGCAATACCCCTGCGGCAGAACGCCCGCATGGTAAACCCCGCGCATCGTGAGCAAAAAGGCAACCGACAGCCCGATGAAGCTCAGGCCCGGCGCGTCGTCCGCAGCTCCCAGCACAAATAGAAGGCCCCCGAGCGCCCACCCAAACAGGAGGGGGAACAGCACCCTCGCCTTAAAAAAAGTTTTCATCGCACAGCACTCCTTATCCGTTAGCCTTGTACTGCCGTCGGTACTCGGTAGGCAGCAGCTGGACACTTTCCTTAAAGGCCTTGGTGAATTTTCCCTGCGTCTCATAACCGACCTGCTTTGCGATCTGGGCGATGCTGTCATCGGTCTCGCGCAGCAGCTTCATCGCCTGCTGGATGCGGTACTCCTTGACATAGGAGGCCAGCGGCACCCCGTACACCGCTTTGAACACCGATTTGAGCGAGGAGGTATTGATCAGATATCGCTTGGCCAGCTCCTCGATGGTGAACCGCTGGTCCAGATGCTGCACCAGAAAGTCGTGGATCTGCCGGATCAGCTCGGTCTGCTGGGAGACATACTGGTTGCTTTCCTGCTGCCATTCCGGCTTTGCCCATCCCAGATAGAGGAGCACCTCCTGCGCCTTCAGCTTATAATAGGGTGCGCGCAGCTGCTGCGAAATCTGGTAGAGCGGCGCAAAAATCTGCTCCACCCCAGCGCAGGCCGGCAGCGTCATCGGGACCTTGGCCGAGCAGAATTTGCGCTCAAAAAAGGCCGCGTCCATCCCAGCCTCCCTCAAAATCTCCGGCTCGCTGCCCCGCAGCCGCTCCAGATCGACGGTGAGGTCAATCCCCTCATAGTACCCCAGCGGCAGCAAGATCTCCGAATCCGCGCAGCACTCCCGGGTGTGCAGGCACAGATCCCCCGCCCCCAGATAAACCGAGATGCCTTCGCTCATTTTCCAGCCGATTCTGCCCCGGCGGCAGTGGTTGATCTCCAGCACCGAGTCGGAGGCGCGGTGGCAAAAATGCACCTGCTCCGCCAGATACTGGTGGTAGGAAAGCTCGATTCCCGGATAGAGCAGGTAGCTCTCAATCCGCCCCCTGCCCGCGGTGCGGGTCGTCAGCTGGTCGACCATGTGGCGGCCCTGGGCGGTCTGGTTGTCGTGCCGCAGAAAGGCAAAGGTTCCCTCCGGCACCTCCTGCAGCGCCTGAGCGATCGCCGCTGCACATTTTTCCTGCATATTTTCCTCCCCTTTCCTCGCTGTTTTTATGCATCCGGACAGGCGATCTCCACCATCTTTTCGATCATGTGGTGCAGCAGCTGCGCCTGCTCGGTGTCCGCTGCGCGGTAGTAGACCTCCTTGCCCTCCCGGCGGCTGACAATCAGCCCGCTGTTTTTCAGCTGGCGCAGGTGGTGGGAGACGGCCGGGCTGCTCATCCCCACAATGGAGGAGAGGTTGATGACGCACTCCTCGCAGTGGCACAGCAGCCAGAAGATGCGCACGCGGCTGCGGTCGCACAGCAGCTTAAACAGGTCGGAGACAATCTGAAAGTCCTCCTCCTTCGGCATGGCATCCAGCTGATGTTCTATCTGCTGTCCGTGGTCGTGCGGCAAAAAACGCTCCTGCATAACAGTCCCTCCTTTTTCTGGTATTGTACCATATTTTGCCGCGCAAATCCAACCCCCGCCCGCAGGCTTTTGGGGCCTCTTTGCCCAAACGGAACGTTTTTTAGCCCAAACAGAAATACCTGTCTTCCCCCTCTTGACCCCGCAGGCGATTGCGTATATGATATAGATGAACAATTAAACAGGTATTAAATTGTAAAACAAAATTGAAATATCATTTCTCACGAAAGGAGCTTTTACTGATGAAAAAATCCTACAAAATTGAGGTCGACTGCGCCAACTGTGCAAACAAGATGGAGGACGCCGCCAAACGCACTCCCGGCGTCAAGGATGCCACCGTCAACTTTATGACGCTCAAGATGAACGTCGAGTTTGAGGAGGGCCAGGAGCCTAAGGCCGTCATGCAGGAAGTTTTGAAAAACTGCAAAAAGGTCGAAAGCGACTGCGAAATCTATCTGTAAACCCAAAAACGAAAAGCGCCGGTTGGCGCTTTTCCTTGGAGCAACACATGAATAGTTGCTCATATGTTTTTCAAAAGAGAGAGGGAGATGTCCTATGAATAAAAAACAAAAGAAGATGCTGCTGCGCATCATTCTGGCGGCGGTGATGCTGGTCGCCCTTTCCTTCGCGCCGGTCACCGGGCTTGTGCGCTTTATGCTCTACCTGATCCCCTATCTGACCGTCGGCTACGACATTCTCATCAAGGCCGCCAAGGGAATCAAGAACCGCCAGATGTTCGACGAGTGCTTTCTGATGGCCATTGCTACCATCGGCGCCATCGCGCTGGCGCTGTATGAGCGCAGCGGCGACTACACCGAGGCCATCGCCGTCATGCTGTTCTATCAGATTGGCGAATGGTTCCAGAGCTACGCGGTGGGCAAGAGCCGCCGCAACATCAGCGAGCTGATGGACATCCGCCCGGATTACGCCAACATCGAGCGGGACGGCAAGCTGGAACAGGTCGACCCGGACGAGCTGGAAATCGGCAGCATCATCGTGGTGCAGCCGGGCGAGAAGGTGCCGATCGACGGCGTGATTATCGAGGGTGCTTCCTCCTTAAACACCAGCGCCCTGACCGGCGAGAGCCTGCCGCGCGACGCCAAGGTCGGCGACGAGATCATCTCCGGCTGCATCAACATGACCGGGCTCCTAAAGATCCGCACCACCAAGGAGTTCGGCGAGTCCACCGTCTCCAAAATTCTGGACCTGGTGGAGAACGCCAGCTCCCGCAAATCCAAGTCGGAGGACTTTATCTCCAAATTTGCCCGCGTCTACACCCCCGCTGTCTGCTACGCCGCGCTGGCACTGGCCATCCTGCCGCCGCTGGTCCGCATGCTGTTCATGGGGCTTGACCCTGCCTGGGGCGACTGGATTTATCGCGCCCTAACCTTCCTGGTCATCAGCTGCCCCTGTGCGCTGGTCATCAGCATCCCGCTCTCCTTCTTTGCCGGCATCGGCGGCGCAAGCAATGCCGGCGTGCTGGTCAAGGGCTCCAACTATCTGGAGACTCTCTCTCAGACCAAGATTGTCGTCTTTGATAAAACCGGCACCCTGACCCAGGGCGTCTTTGAGGTCAGCGGCATCCACCACAACAAGCTGGAGGACGAAAAGATTCTGGAATACGCCGCGCTGGTGGAGAGTTCCTCCTCCCACCCGATCAGCAAGAGCCTGCAGCGCGCCTACGGCAAGGAGATCGACCGCAGCCGCGTCAGCGACATTCAGGAAATCAGCGGCAACGGCGTCACCGCAAAGATTGACGGCGTCGCGGTCGCCGCGGGCAACAGCAAGCTGATGGACCGCCTGGGCATCCCGTACATCAACTGCCACAGCGTCGGCACCATCATCCACATGGCCATTGACGGCCAGTATGCCGGACACATCGTCATCTCCGACATCGTCAAGCCGCACGCCAAGGAGGCCATCGCCGCCCTGAAAAAGGCCGGCATCCACAAGACGGTGATGCTGACCGGCGACACCAAAGCGGTAGCCGACAAGGTCGCTTCGGAACTTGGCATCGACGAGGTCTACAGCGAGCTGCTCCCGGCCGGCAAGGTCGAAAAGGTCGAGGAGCTGCTGCAGGCAAAACCGGAGAAGGCAAAGCTCGCCTTTGTGGGCGACGGCATCAACGACGCGCCGGTGCTGGGCCGCGCGGATATCGGCATCGCGATGGGCGCCATGGGCTCGGACGCTGCCATCGAGGCGGCGGACGTGGTGCTGATGGACGACGACCCGATGAAGATTTCCAAGGCAATCCGGATTTCCCGCAAGTGCCTGCGCATCGTCTACCAGAACATCGTCTTCGCCATAGGCATCAAGCTGCTCTGCCTGCTGCTCGGCGCTTTGGGTCTGGCCAACATGTGGCTTGCCATCTTCGCGGATGTCGGCGTCATGGTGATCGCCGTGCTCAACGCCATCCGCGCTCTGTTTGTCAAAAATCTCTAAGGACACTGCCTTTCCTATCGACAGGGGGGAGAGGGCCCGCGGGCCCTCTCCCCCTTTCTTTTTCTCTATCAACCTTTTATCAATCCGAAGGATGCTGTTTCTTCCAGGCGGCAATCCGGTCGAGAAAGACCTTGCCGTAGCGCTTGGCCTTATACTCTCCCACGCCAGAGACCTGCAAAAATTCCTCCATCGTGTCCGGCTGGCGGGCAGCCATGTCGGTCAGCGAGGCGTTGGTGAAGATCAGATACGCCGGGATGTTCTGCTTCTGTGAAAGCTCGTTGCGCAAATCGCGCAGCGCCTCGAAGAGGTTCGCCGCCTCCTGCTGTCCCTGCGGGTCGAGCGCAACCTGCTCCACCGGTTCCGCTGCCGCCTTTTTGCGGCGGGAGGTGGGCAGCTTTTTCTCCTGCACGCTCGGCACCCGGCGGGAATATTCCACCGTCTCCCCATGGAACAGGACCTCCCTGGCCTGCGGGGTGGCGCGCAGCACCGGGTACTCCCCCTGCGTCAGGTAGAGGTAGCCGCTGTCGATCAAAAACTCCACATACTCCCGCAGCTGCTTCTGGTCCACCCCATGCATAATGCCGTAGGTGGATAGCTTGTCCAGCCCCAGCTGCAGCACCCGCTGGTTCTTGCTGCCGCGCAGCATCGCGATGATCTGGGTCAGCCCCAGCCCGGTCGGGTACTTCTTCTCCACCCGCACCACGCCGGAGAGGATCTTCTGCGCCTCCACCGTGATGTCCTGACGAATCCACTCGCCGACGCAGTTAGCGCAGTTGCCGCAGCGCTCCGGCGCCTCCTCGCCGAAGTAGCGCAGCAGGTAGGCACGCAGGCAGCCGCTGGTCTTGCAGTAGCCCACCATCTCCTCCAGCCGGCGCAGATCCTGCTCGTGGACAAACTGGCGCTCCTCCTCATCGAGCGCCTCATTCTCCGAGGCGTTTTCGATAAAATATTTTGCCGTCTGCACATCCCCCATCGAGAACAACAGCAGGCAGTTTGCCGGCGAACCGTCCCTGCCCGCGCGGCCCGCCTCCTGGTAGTAACTTTCGATGTTCTTGGGCATGTGGTAGTGCACCACAAAGCTGACGTTGGACTTGTCGATTCCCATACCGAAGGCGTTGGTGGCGACCATCACCCGGGCGCGGTCGAACTCAAAGTCCTCCTGGTTGCGCCTGCGCTCCTCATCGTCCAGCCCCGCGTGATAGCGGGTGGCGGCAAATCCCTGCTCCCGCAGTTTGTCGCAGACCGACTCGACCGCCTTGCGGGTGGCGCAGTAGACGATGCCGGTCTGCTCCCGGTGCTCGGAGAGAAAGGAGAGCAGCGCCGCCTCCTTCTTTTTGGGGTGCATCACCTCAAAGTAGAGGTTGGGGCGGTCAAAGCCGGTGGTCAGCCGCAGCGGGTCGATCAGCCCCAGCATCTTGTGGATGTCGTCCTTGACCTGCTCGGTGGCGGTGGCGGTGAAGGCCCCCAGCACCGGCCTTTCGGGCAGCTGGGAGACAAAGTCCGCAATCCCAAGGTAGCTGGGGCGGAAGTCCTGCCCCCACTGGGAGACGCAGTGCGCCTCATCCACCGCTACAAAGGAGACCTGCACCCCGCGGACAAAGGCCAGAAAGTCCTCGGTGCTAAGCCGCTCCGGCGCGACGTACAGCAGCTTGTACGCCCCCTGCTCAGCCCGGCGGTAGACCTCGTCATACTCGGTAAGGCTCAGCGAGGAATTGATGCAGGCCGCGGGAATCTGGGACTGTTCCAGCGCCGCTACCTGGTCCTTCATCAGCGAGATCAGCGGCGAAATCACCAGCGTCAATCCCGGCAGCATCATGGCCGGCAGCTGGTAGCAGACCGATTTGCCCGCGCCGGTGGGCATCACCCCCAGCACATCCCGGCCGGAGAGGATGGCGTCGATCAGCTCCTCCTGTCCCGGGCGAAACTGGGCGTGGCCAAAATATTGTTTTAACATCGTCAGCTTATCGATGGGAAACACCTTCTTTATCCGCCCGCCTCCACAGCGGGCCGTTTGCTTTGACATTATTATAGCAAACTTATCTGGCAGGCGCAAGAAGCGGGGCAGCCGGCCTGTTTCCCGCTGCCCCGCTTTTCTTCTGACAGAAGATAGACAAAAAAATGGATGGATGAATCGTTCTGTCCTGGTTTTCGTTTTTGCAGGGATGGTGGCTCTGCGGCTATTCCCCATCCCTAAGTCTTTCCACAATCGTGTGGCGGGCGATGACCCGGTAGGTCAGCAGCGGGATCAGCAGCCCCAGCAGTACAAAGACCGGCGCAATCAGCAGAACCGGCCAGACGGTAAAGCGGTAGCTGAAGAACCAGAACATCTGCTCGACGGCACCGCCCAGCACCGGCGAGAGGATAAGGCTGAGCAGCAGTGAGAAAATGATCGACAGCAGGGTGTACAGCAGCCCTTCCAGCATCAGCATCGTCTTGAGCTGGCGGCCGGTCATGCCGATGGCCTGCAGCACCGCAAACTCCCGCTTGCGGGTGATGATGCCGGTGAGCACCGCGTTGACAAAGTTAAGCACGCCCACTAAACCCACGATGAAGCTCAGCGCCCCGCCCAGCGTCAGGAACATCGAGCGCATCCCCTCAAACTCGGAGACATAGTCCTGCCTGCACTCGTAGTCGTAGGCGGTCTGGACGGTGGTGGTGTACTCCTCCAGAAAGTCCCGCATCTGCGCGTCGGCCTCGTCGCTCTCCATGTTGAACAGGTAGGTCATCACGTCGCTGGTACCGGTCTCCCTCTGGAAGTGGTCGGCGTCCAGAATAAACTGGTCAGCGCCGTAAAAGCGGTAGCCCTCGTTGCTCGGCACGGTGACGCAGGCGGCCACCTCATAGGTGACGTCGTGATAGGTTGTCGCGCGGACCTGGAGGCTGCCCTGATAGCTGTCCGCCTGCTCGGCTGGGATCACCTGACCGGTCGTGGGGTCATAATATTCCAGCTCGTCGCCGTAGCGCAGCGTCACCTGGTCGCCCACATTCATCCAGTTGCTGTCCGGCTCGACGTTGTTGTAGTCGTCCATGGTGTAGACCGCGGCGATGTAGTTGCGGTCAGGGTCGCTCAATTTGGAAAGATCCCCCGCCACCACGTTGACCAGGCTCAGCGGAAATTCCTCCATGCCGTAGACCTGCACCCGGTTGGCGATCAGGCCCTCATCGTTTTTGTCCGCCGTCTTAATCATGTCCTCCAGCACCTCCGGCGGGTACCATTTGCCCTCGCTGTCCCGGAAGTGCTGCTCGGTGACAAACTGCTGCAGCCAGCTGGTCTGCCCATAGATGCGCCCCGACTGGGCGATGCCGCCCTGCGCGTCGATGTCGGCGATCAGGTCCTCGGTGACCGGCTCCTCGATGCCGTTCGACTGGAAGTATCCGGCGCAGCCGAAGATGAAGTCGGACACCACCTTGTTCTGCAAATATTTGTCCATGTCAAAGCCGCCTGTGAACAGCACCGTCACATTGGTCAGCACCACCGCCAGCGAGAGGGAGAGCACCACCAGCAGCGTCTTGACGCGGCTGCGGCCAAGGTTTGCCCAGGCCATCGAGAGAAGCGACGAACCCTTCCCCTTCCCCGTTTTGGCCCTGCGGGGGCCGGCGCTCACGTCGGTGTAGCGCACCGCCTCCACCGGGGAGACCCTGGCCGCTACCCTGCCCGGCTTGCGGCAGGAGAGCAGGACGGTGAACAGCGCAAACAGCGCCGCCCCGATGAAGATGAGGGGACTGAAGCTGACAAAGGCATTTTTGTAGGTCAGCTGCTCCATGATGACGGGGGTCAGCTTGTTGCCGACCAAAAAGCCCAGCACCAGCCCGACGGGGATGCCGATGAGCGAGAGCAGCAGCGCCTGGCGGCGGATGATGCTCTTAATCTGGCGGCCGGTGGTGCCGATGGTCTTGAGCAGGCCATAAAACTGGATGTCGTTGGTGACCGAAATCTGAAAGACGTTGTAGATAATCAGATACCCGGTGAAGATGATGAGCAGCAGCAGGGCGGAGATGGCGATGACGGTCAGAGGGTCAGCTTGAGCCCCCATCTGCGCAGCGGTGTAGCCCCAGTTGACGCCGCCGTCGATGTAGTTGTCCGCCTGCGGGTCGGTGTCCTGATAGCCGTGGTTTTCCAGCAGCTCTGTCAGGTCGCTCTCGATGTGCAGCGAGCTTGCAAACATCACGTCCAGCGTCCACCGGCCGGTCATGTCGTATCTGCCCTGGTTCTGGTAGCCCTCCAGCGCCTCCTCGGCGCGGCTTTGCGGCAGCAGGATGTTGCTGGCGGTGACCGCCTCGTCGTACTCCCACCAGCCGGAGAGGGTGAAGGTCTGGGTGACTTGCTTCGGCTTGCCGGTGCCGACGCCGAGATTGTAGGTGACGGTGAACTGCTCACCCACCTTCGGCTCGACACCCAGCAGCCCCAGCACCCAAGTGTCGGTGGCGGCCTCGTCGGTGCCCTCCCGGGGCAGGCTGCCCTCGACCGGCACGCAGAAGTAGTGGGAAGCCAGCTGCGGCTCCATGTAGCTGACCTCGACGTGCGACTTGTTAAACGGCTCCTCCTCCGGCATCCCTAAAAAGAGGCGCGCGCCGCCTTCCTTCACCAGCGGGTCGGCGCGCAGCTGCTCCACCTGATCCCAGCTGATGTTTTTGATGCTGGAGTGCATGTCCCCGCCGGCCATGCGGAAATTTTCCTGCTGGAAGGAGTGGTTGATCGAGGCGGCGATGGTGAACAGCGAGGTGAACATCACCGTCGTCAAAGCGATGGCCAGCACCGCAATCAGGTTGCGGGTGCGCGCGGCGCGCAGCCCTTTGAGCGAAAGGTTGCGGATACAGGCTCGATTGGAAACTTTCATGCCGCCGCCCCCTTATCTTAAAACGATCCTGCCGTCCTCGATGCGGACGATGCGGTCGGCCAGCTGGGCAATCTCCTCGTTGTGGGTGATCATCACCATTGTCTGGGAGAATTTCTGCCCGGTCACCTTCATCAGGCTCAGCACGTCGTTGCTGGTGCGGGAGTCAAGGTTCCCGGTCGGCTCGTCGGCAAGCAGGATGGCGGGCTTGGTGGCAAGGGCCCGCGCGATGGCCACCCGCTGCTGCTGCCCGCCCGAAAGCTGGCTGGGCAAACTGTTTAACTTCTCCTTGAGCCCCAGCGCGCCGATCACCTGATCGATGTAGGCGGCGTCCAGCTTGCCGCCGTCCAGCTGGATGGGCAGCACGATGTTCTCGTACACCGACAGCACCGGCACCAGGTTGTAGGCCTGAAAGACAAAACCGATCTTGCGCCGGCGAAAGACGGTCAGCTCCTCGTCCTTGAGGGTGGAAAGGTCGCGCCCATCCACCACAACGCTGCCCGAGGTGGGCCGGTCCAGCCCGCCCAGCATGTGCAGCAGGGTCGATTTGCCCGAGCCGGAGGTGCCGACGATGGCCACAAACTCCCCGTTCTCCACCTGCAGGTCCACCCCGTCCAGCGCGCGCACCTGGGTGTCGCCTGAGCCGTAATATTTTTTGAGATTCTTTGTCTGTAAAATAATCATGCAGCATTTCCTCCATCGGTAACAGTTTTCCTCCCTGAGGATGCCTTTATTTTACCAGCACAATCTGTCGAGAATCTTTCCAGAATCTTTCAGTGTTGAAAGATTCTGTGTGCGACGGCTTTATCCGCGCGGCAGATAGAGCGAGAAGGTGCTGCCCTGCCCCGGGCGGGAACTGAGCTTGAGGTAGCCGCCCTGCTTCTGCGCAATCTCGCGGGCAAGGTAGAGCCCGATGCCAAGCCCCTCCTGCTCCCGCACCTGCCGCCCGCGGTAGAAGCGGCCGAAAATCTGCGCCTGCTCCTCCTCGGCGATACCGATGCCGTTGTCGCGCACATCGATGCGGCAGAACAGCTCGTACTGCGTGGCACTCACCTGGATGCACCCGCCCGGAGGGGTGTATTTGACCGCGTTGTCCAACAGGTTTCCCAGCGCCTCCGCCGTCCAGCGCAGGTCGTAGAGCGCCTTCATTTCCGCCTGCTGCTGCAAATGCAGCTGAAGCGCAATCCCCTTCTGCTCTGCCGCCGCCTTTGCCTGCGAGGCCGCCCGCTCCAGCAGCGGGGAAAGCGGCTGGGATTTTGGCGTGACGGCCAGCACATCGGTCTCCAGCCGGGAGAGCTTGACCAGGGTTTCAATCAGAAAGCTGAGCTTCTCGCTCTGCTGGAAGATGACCTGTGCCTGCTCGCGCTGCCGGGGCGTCAGCTCCTCCTCCATCAGCAGCGAGGAGTAGAGCCTGAGGTTTGCCAGCGGGGTCTTGGTCTGATGGGAGATGTCCGAGAGCAGGCGCTGGATGCTCTCCCGCTGCCGCTGCACCCCGCGCAGCGAGCGGGCGCTGCCGTTTAAAAAGCGGGCCATCCGGCTTTCCAGCGCGGAGGGCGCCGACTCGTCAAAGCTCTCCTCCCCAAAGCCGCCGTCGATGGCGGTGGAGAGCATCCGGTCCAGCCGCCGCACCGTCCGGCGGGCGTCCAGCCAGAGCCAGAGGCCCAGCAGCAAGCCTGCCAGTCCCAGCACACCCAGAAAAGTCCCCATCTCAGCGCACCTCCCAGGTGTACCCCAAGCCGTACACCGTCTTGATCGGCGCGTCGGTCAGCTTGTCCCGCAGCCGCTTTACCGCCACCGAGAGGGCGTTCTCGTCCACAAATTCGCCGCCGTCCCACACCTTTTCCAGCAGCTGTTCGCGGGTCAGGGTGTGGCCGCGGTTTTCGGTCAGCAGCCGCAGCAGGCGCTGCTCGGTGCGGGAAAGCTCGACCGGCACCCCATCGCGGAAAAACTGCATCCGCGCAAAGTCAAAGACAAACGGCGGATCGGTGAAGGCGGCCTGTGGCCGGGCGCTGCGGCGCAGCAGGTTGCTCACCCTTGCGCGCAGCACCGCCAGCGAAAAGGGCTTGGTGACATAGTCATCCGCCCCTAAGGTAAGCCCCGCCACCTCGTCGCTCTCCAAGTCGTTGGCGGTGAGGATCAGCACCGGTACCTCGCTGCGCTGCCGCAGCCAGCGCAGAAAATCCAGCCCGTTGCCGTCCGGGAGGTTTAGGTCCAGCACCACCAGGTCAAAGCTCTGTTGCTCCCACCGCTGTCTTGCCTGCTGCAAATCCCGCGCCAGCGCGACGATTCGCCCCGGCTCGGTCAGCGCCACCGCCACCCCGCGGCCCAGCGCGCTGTCGTCCTCAATCAAAAGAATCTGCTGTTCCATCCGTCGCATCCCGTCCTTTTCTGTTTGCGTTTGGTCTTATCCTACCACGTTTATCGGGGCTTTGCAATCCTGGTGCGCCATACTTGGCGCACCATACTTGGCGCACCATACTTGCCGCCACAAACATTCTGTGCTATACTAAAGCCAAACAAACAATCGAACCCGCCAGAACAAAAAGGAGGTTTTCCTGATGTTGCGAAAAATATCCTGCCTGCTGCCGCTGTGTTTGCTGCTTGCCCTCTCCTCCTGCGGCGCTTCCCCTTCCGCCGAACAGGTCCTCGACCAGCTGGAAGAAAGCATCCAGCAGCAGGACGGGGCCCTCTGCTTCCAGCTGCCCGCACACAGCGGGGACGGCTGGAACATCCTGATCTACGGCCGCTCCGAATCGGACGGGATGGGGATGAGCCTGCACTATCTGGAGGAGGTGGACTGGCAGCCGGGCGAAAGCTACTCCTTCTCCCCCGCACAAAACTGCACCGAGCTTCAGATGGATGTCCTCTATGAGACTGACAGCGACAGCGCCGAGCGTCAGATCGACCTGCTCCCCTATATCCAGTAACTTTCTTCCCCAGGCAAACCCGAAGGTCTGGGGAATTGTTTTGCCCCGGCCTTTCCGCTTTTGCTTTAGTCTGCTAATATGCTACCATATTACTAAATATCCCTCCACAAATTTGGTGAAAATAACTGTCATTTTGTACAGATAAACAGAGCGATATTTTGAAATACTGTAGAAATTACTCATCTTTTCCCTCTTTTCATTTGACACCTCCTGCTTTGTCTGTTATCTTGATATTAAAGAGGAAACGTCCTGTGCGTTTCCTGCCCGTACGATTTTTTTACCATACAGAGAGGAATGAAAGCGATGATTATGAACCCATCCACCATCCATGAGGTCGTCATCGACGGACACAGCCTGACCATCGAGTCCTTTGTGGCTGTCGCCCGCTTTGGCGCCAAGGTCAGCGTCTCGCCCGAGGCGATTGCCAACATGCAGAAATCCCGCGACCTTGCCGAAAAGATCGCCGCAGAAAAGCGGGTAGCCTACGGCATCACCACCGGATTCGGCGACTTTGCCAAGGTTGCTGTGCCGGAGGAGATGTCCAACACCCTCTCCACCAACCTGATCCTCAGCCACTGCACCGCCACCGGCGAGCCCTACTCCGAGGAGGTTGTCCGCGGCATGCTGCTGCTGCGCGCCAACGCCCTGTGCGTCGGCGTTTCCGGCGTGCGTCCGGTGCTGGTGACCATGATGGCCGAGATGCTCAATAAAGGCGTCGTGCCGGTCGTCCCGCAGAAGGGGTCGCTGGGCGCTTCGGGCGACCTTGCCCCGCTGGCGCACATGTCGCTGCCGCTGCTGGGCAAGGGCCGCGCCTACTATCAGGGCGTCGAGATGGACGGCGGCGAGGCGATGGCCAAAGCCGGCATCCAGACGCTGGACACCCTGGTCTGCAAGGAGGGCCTGGGACTGACCAACGGCACCTGCGCGATGACCTCGGTGGGCACGCTGGCGCTGTACGACACCATCTGCGCCTCCCAGCTGGCCGACCTGATCGCCTCGATGAGCATGGAGGCGCTGACCGGCCTGCTCAACGCCTTTGACGAGCGGGTACACGCGGTGCGCGGCCACAAGGGCCAGCTGACCGTCGCCAAAAATTTCCGCCTGCTGACCGAAGGTTCCGAGATTCTCTCCAACTGCCAGCAGGACCGCGTCCAGGACGCCTACTCGCTGCGCTGCATCCCGCAGGTACACGGCGCCATCCGCGACGCCATCGACTATGTCATGGAGAAGGTTTCCATCGAGCTCAACGCCGTCACCGACAACCCGCTGGTCTTTTTGGATGATGAGAACGTCATCTCCGGCGGCAACTTCCACGGCGAGCCGATGGCGCTGGCCTTCGACTTTTTGGGCATCGCCTGCTCGGAGATCGCCGACATCTCGGAGCGCCGCACCGAGCGCATGGTCAACGCCGCGCTCTCCAACGGCCTGACCCCCTTCCTGACCACCGAAGGCGGCGTCAACTCCGGCTACATGATCGTGCAGTATTCGGCGGCCTCGATGGTTTCCGAGAACAAGGTGCTGGCGCACCCGGCCTCGGTCGACTCGATTCCTTCCTCCGCCAACCAGGAGGACATGGTCTCGATGGGCACCACCGCCGCCCGCAAGGCCGGCTGGATTGTGCAGAACACCCTGTCGGTTTTGGCCGACGAGCTGCTGACCGCCTGCCAGGGCATCGACATCCGCCGCCGGCTCAACACCCACGGCCAGGGCATCTCGCCAGTGCACCAGAAGGTTTTCGACTGCGTGCGCAAGGTGGCGGACTTCTACGAGGTCGACCGCGAGCTGTGGCCGGACATCAAGGCCGTTGAGAAGCTGGTCCGCTCCGGGGAGCTGCTGGAGATCGTCCGCAGCACGGTTGCTGATTTTGAATAATCTTTTGCGAGGGGCTGCGCGCCCCGGGGAGATTTTGCGGGACTAGTAGTCCCAGCACCCACCAGTGGGCCTGCCCGGCCCACACCCGGGGTTCCTTTCGTTTCA
>NBJMC04203__coassemble_125_pt1 | contig 112804 bp, 111 predicted proteins | sample NBJMC04203__metabat2_low_PE_031 | metagenome-assembled genome bin NBJMC04203 | reverse complement strand
CTAGAGCCTTGAGGGCTCTAGACTTTTTTTGAGATTAGAGAACAGGACTTGAACCATTCAAGCTCCGTTATCCGCACCAAAAAAGTCTAGAGCCTTGAGGGCTCTAGACTTTTTTTGAGATTAGAGAACAGGACTTGAACCGTTCAAGCTCCCCAGGCTGAGCCTGGACGCAATTCGCGCTCCGGGATTTTTGAAAGACTCAAGTCAAGCGGCCCGCGACCGAGAAAAGCTGTCCGCCTTTTATTATGGGAGAGTAGGCTGAGCCTGGACGCGATTCGCGCTCCGGGCCTGATAATTGTTTTGACTTTTCGGCCCGCGCTAGCAGTGGAAGAGAAATGCTTCCTATTCCAGCTGGAAAAAACACCGTCTATTTGTGAGGTGAGAGAATTGTCCGGTGAGATTGAAACCAAGCGCCTGATGCTTCGCCGCTGGAGCGAACACGATGCGCAAGCGCTTTACCAGCTTTGTCTGGATCCCGAACTGCGGCGGTCGGGGATTCATTGGTATGAGAGTGAGGAGGAGAGCGGACGGATTCTGCGGCATTGGAAGGATAACCCGGAGGCGCGGGCCATCGTGCGCCGGGAGGACCAGCAGCTAATCGGCATGATTTCGCTGGAGGACATGAATCGCTATCCGCAATACAAGGAACTGGAATACGCTATTGCGGCGCAGGAGCGGGGAAACGGGTATGCGGTCGAAGCGGTCGAGGCGATGCTGCGGTACGCATTTTTGCAGCGCGATATTTCTGTAGTGGCAGCCTGGGTGCGGGCGTTCAATCAGCCAAGTGTCTGCTGCAAAGGTGCCGCTTTACCCACGAGGGAACCCTGCGCAGACATGCGCGGGACAAGGGGGACACCTTGTGCTACTCCATTCTGAAAGAGGAATGGATGGAAAGCCAAAAAGAGAATTTAAAATAAAGAAGCAGAGTGTCCTGTGAGGAAGCCGCTGCTTCTTTTGCGATTTATACCTAATGCTGTTTCCGGTATAGAGCTGATAGTAGCAGATTTTCTTCCTTGTTAGTAAAGAGGCGGAAATCAAAAATGTTGCACCCATACTATATGGAGGCAAATTATGGGTGGGGACATAGAAAAATTTTGTTATGCGGCAACCGTACGCTCTCCACCCTTTCCCCAGAGCTTTGTGAAAAAGTGCGGAGGGGAAGACGGGAGATTTTCACCCTTTCCCCGTTTGATTGTGAAAAAAAGGATGCGCCTTAAAAAAGGCGCATCCTTTTTTGTATGGGTATCTAAAATCAAGGGAGAGGCTATTGTTGTGCGGAGCGCTTTTGCAGCGCCAGCATCGCTTTGGCAAGCTGGTGGCCGATCCAGACAAACAAGCCCATCGCGGCCAGGTAGTCCAGAAAGAAGAAAATGAGCGGTTCCTCAAAATCGAAAAAGACAAACTGCGATTGCAGAAACAGATAGGTGGGGATGGAACGGTGGAAAAAGGCGTAGAGTCCATACAGGGCGGCGAGTGCCCCGGCTACCTGCAGCACCCTGCGGCGGGTGGGGGAGGGCTTGCACAGCCGCCCGGCCATGGCCATCATGCTCCGCCAATGGATGCCCAGATGCAGTGAGAGCAGCACAAAGCCCCAGTAGGCGCACAGAAGGTGCAGCGTCCGGCCAAGGCTTTGCCCGCCGCTGATGGGCAGAAAGGCGAACACTTCCCGGGAAATGAGCACCGAGCTGACCATTGCGCCGAGCATTGTCAGCAGCACCAGCCCGGCCAGAATGGTCTGCAATAGACGCATCGGCGTATAGCTGCCGCGAAACAGATTTTTGTACCAGCCGCGATTGAGCAGGTGGTGGCAGACAAACAGCACGAACATCGCCAACCCAATCCATTCGTGCAGGCCGCTGCCGATCAGCTCATAGGCCATCAGCAACAGCAGCAGGACGGTCATCCCAATATCGATCCCGATTCTGACAATCGCTTTTGGTTTCATCTTGCAGTCTCCTGTCTTTCTCAAATAGGTTTAGTAGCCGATTTCCTGCAGCCAGGAGGCGACGTCGTCAGCAGCTTCCGGGACGTTCTGTTCGCTGACGGTGAAGCCGTCCTCGATGACGGTGGCGTTTGGCTCCAGCTCCTGGATCGTCTCGATGGTGCGGGAGAAGCGGCTGCCGTTGTGGACGTTGAAGGGGATGATGGTCTTGCCGGAGAAGTCATATTCGTCAAAGAAGCTGTACACCGCCATCGGCAGGTCGGCCCACCAGTTCGGGTAGCCGACAAAGATGGTGTCGTACTGGTCCAGGTTCTCGATGTGAGAGGTCAGCTCGGGGCGGGCGTTTTCGTCCTGCTCCTGCGCGGCGTAGTCGATCAGCTCACCGCCGTCGGTCGGATAGACCACCGAGGTTCGGATGGAGAACAGGTCGCCGCCGGTATTTTGCTGAATCATGTCCGCGATGGCGCGCAGGCGGCCGACCGCTTCACCGTTGACGGTGCTGTAGCTGGCCGAGGCGACCGCGTCCACGCCGCTGTTTTCCGCCGCAGTAAAGTAGGCGATCAGAATGTTCGAGCCGCTGCTCTGCTCGCTGGAAGCAGTCTCACCGGCGCTTTCTTCTGTGCTGGTGGGCGCTTCCTCGGAAGGCTCACTGCCGGTTTCCGCAGCGGACTCGGTGGAGGCGTCAGCTTCTTCGCTGGCGTCAGCAGAAGCTTCGCTTTCTTCGCTGGCGTCGGTGGAGGGGGCAGTTTCTTCCTCCTGGTTGCTGCTTTCCTCGGAGGTGGCAGTTTCTTCCTCCAGGCTGGCGCTTTCCGCAGACGCTGTGGTGCCGGTGCTGCCGGAAGCGGTGGACTGCGTATCGTTGCTGCTGCCGCAGGCGGCACAGGAAAGGGCCAGCGCGGCGGCCAGCAGGATGGCCAGGACGTTTTTCTTGAGACGAATCATGACTTGAAACTCCTTTCGTTAAAAAAGGCGGCGGTTGTCGGTATTGCCGCAGAGGGTTTTAGACTTTGCGGGTCTTGCCCATGTTGGTGATCATCTCCACGGTGGTCGGGTCATAGTGGGAGAAGAACAGGCTCTTGCCTTCATCCAGCTGGCGGATGGCCTGCATCTCCTGCTCGGTCAGCGTGAAATCAAAGACGTCAAGGTTTTGCTCCATCCGCTCCTTGTGGGTGGATTTGGGGATGACCACCACGTCGCTCTGCAGCAGAAAGCGCAGGGCGGTCTGCGCGGCGGATTTGTTGTACTTTTGGCCGATTTCGTTCAGGACGGGATTGGTGAAAAAGTCGTTGCGTCCCTCGGCGAAGGGTCCCCAGGACTCGTGCTGCACGCCGTACTTTTTCATGTACTGGTGCGCGGCCTGCTGCTGATGGAAGACGTGGGTCTCCACCTGGTTGACCGCCGGAGTGATTTCGGCGAACTGGCACAGGTCGATCAGGCGGTCGGGATAAAAGTTGCTGACGCCGATGGCGCGCAGCTTGCCAGCACGGTAGGCCTCTTCCATCGCGCGGTAGGTGCCGTAATAGTCGCTGAACGGCTGGTGAATCAACAGCAGATCGATGTAGTCGGTGTGCAGCTTCTGCAGCGAGCGGTCGATGGAGGCCTTTGCCTTCTCATATCCGGCGTTGGAGATCCACACCTTGGTGGTCAGGAACAGCTCGTCCCTCGGCACGCCGCATTTCTGGATGGCGGAGCCCACCGCCTCCTCGTTGCCGTAGGACTGGGCGGTATCGATGGCGCGGTAGCCCACCGAGATGGCGTCCAGCACGCAGCGCTCACATTCCTCGCTGCTGACCTGGTAGACGCCGTAGCCAAGTTTTGGCATCTTGACGCCGTTGTTGAGTGTTACATATTCCATCATGATTTCATCCTCCCAAATTGTAATCGATGGCCGCCTGTGCAAAGCGCGGCCACAGTGCTATAGGCTGTGGTTATTTGATCTGTAAAAAAGTTGGCAGGGACGGGCAAAGCGCGCGCCGGGATGTGAAAGCCAGGATGTTTGTTGGCGCGGCTGCTTTAGCGCCGGTCTGCGGTTGTCTTTATTGTAACCCAGAAGCGCCGGGGCGTGAAGTCTCCGTTTGTTACGCAGCAAAAACCGAAAGGTTATAGCTGTTTGTCCGGCTGCGGTAGCCGGCGGAAGGTGTGGGCGTACATCCCAAGCGAGACCGGCAGCATCAAACGGTCATCATCAAACTGACCAATAAAGCAATCCATTTTTTCATCGGGAATCCTCCTTTGGTGGGTTGGAATCGGCGTTTTCAATATCGCCTGGATTGTCTTTATTATAAAAAAATCGAGACTTCGGCAGAAGTCTCGATTTGTCATGCAGTAGTTATGAGAAGTTTTATAGTGGGAGAGAAATTTTGTTTGATAGCAGTCGAACAAGCGGGAAATGGGCCTGAGCTTCAGCGAAAAAAATTTTCCACAAGCCCCGGCCCGCGGGCCGAAAGCCAAAATCTCCCGCAAACCATCGACGCGAATTGGGTGCAGGCTCAGCCTGCTACATGAGGGGGGCGAAGGCGCGCAGGAGGGTGCGCAGAATGCGCACAGGCGCCTTGATCGCATGAACCTTCTCCAGGGTGATCTCCTCGCAGATATTCTGGGTGCGCAAAATGTCGTCCTTGACCTGTGCCACCACCGGCGACAGATAGAAGGCGACCCCGCACTCGAAGTGCAGGTAAAAGCTGCGGAAATCGACGTTGGTGGTGCCCACCACCGCCGTGGTGTCGTCTGAGACAAACATCTTGGCGTGGATGAAACCCGGCGTGTACTCAAAGATGCGCACCCCCGCCTCCAAAAGCTGCTTGTAGTGGGATCGGGTCACCATGTGGACATACCACTTGTCCGGCACATAGGGGGTGATGATCCGCACGTCCACCCCGCTCTGCGCCGCCAGGCAGATGGCGGTGAGCATCTCGTTGTCCAAAATCAGGTAGGGCGTGGTGATGTAGACGTACCGCCGCGCGTGGTTGAGAATCTGCATGTAGACGTGCTCGGCCAGGTTGCAGGAGTCCAGGGGGCTGTCGCCGTAGGGCTGCACATAACCCGAACAGGTGCGCCGTTCGGTTGGCAGAAAGTCCTGCAGCTCCAGCGTCTCGTGGCAGGTGAACTGCCACAGCTCCAAAAACATCTCGGTCAGGCCCTGCACCGCCTCGCCGCGCAGCAGCACGGCGGTGTCCTTCCAGTGGCCGTGTTTTTCCTTCTCGTTGATGTATTCGTCGGCCAGGTTGATGCCGCCGGTGAAGCCGACGTTGCCGTCGATGACGCAGATTTTGCGGTGATCACGGTAGTTGGTGGCGGCGTTGAGCTGCGGGTGGAAGGGGTTAAAGACCCCTACCTGAAAGCCCTTCTGCCGCAGATAGTCGGCGTAGAGGGCCGGCAGGGTGGTCACGCAGCCAACGTCGTCGTACATGATGCGGATCTGCACGCCGTGGTCGCGCTTTTGCTCGAGGATCTTGAGAATCGAGTCCCACATCTTGCCCGGATGCACGATGAAGTATTCCAGCAGGATGAACTTCTTGGCCCCGCGCAGCTCCTCCAGCAGCCGTTCATAGAAGGTTTCGCCGCTGGGGAAATACTGCGCCTCGGTGTTTTCATACAGCATAAAGCCGGAGCTGTTCTGGATATATCCCGCCTGCCGGCCCAGCATAGGATTGTTTTGCTCCAGACGGTCCAGGGGAGCGCTTGCGGCCTTGGGGGCCAGCAGCTGCTGGCCGTGGTCGCGGTGAAGCAAGGTGCGGGTGTAGCGCTCGATCTGGCGGGCCATGTGGCGGCTGTTGCGCTTCATGCCGAACATCAGGTAAAAGATGCCGCCCACTAACGGGACGGCCATAATCAGGATGATCCAGGAGATTTTGTAGGAGGGGTTGTCCTCCCGGGGCAGGATGCACAGCACCATCAAAAAGCTCAAAATCTTAAAGGCGATGCTGACCCAGTACTGCCGGGTGCCCAGCTCCACCAGGGCAAAGAGCAGGAGGAACAACTGCAGCAAAATCAGTACCGCCACAATGAACAGGCGGCTGGTCAGAATTTTGAGCAGCCGCTTTTTGCCGGAACGGCGGGTGGGAATTTGGTTTTTCTGGATGTGCGCGCGCATAGAAACCGAGCACTCCTTTCAGACTGGTTTTAAGGACGCTTGCAGCTCCGGCTAAGAGCCGCTGTAAGCCTGCGGGTAAGCCGCCTGCGCCATTTTGGCAAGCTCGCTGATCATCGGCAGGCCCTTGAGGCGGATGGCGGCAAAATCGACCGCGTACAGCTGTTCGGACTGGACGGCGGGGGTCTGCGCATAGGTTTCACTCTCGATGATCTGCTCGGGGGAGAGGGTGTTGTCGTAGAAGATGATCTCCGGCTGCAGAGCGTCCAGCTCCACCTCCGGATATTTCCAGCGGGAACCGAGTTCTCCGAGGTTGACAAAGCCCATCTGGTTGAGCATCTGCCCTTCGAAGGTCTCGCCGGTGGCCATGGTCAGCGGCAGGTCCGCCAGGTAGATCACCTGCTTTTTGCTGGAAACCCGCACATATTCCGCTGCGGGGGAGATGGCCGCGTCCAACGCCTGCTGATAGCTTTCCCAGAAGGTTTGGGCGCGCGCAGTGCCCTCCGAGCCGTAGCAGAGGGTGTACAGCTGGCGGTAGCGCTGCTCGATGCCGTCGATGTCCTGCGGCTGTTCAAACTGGATGACCTGCAGCCCCGCTTCCTCCAACTGGTCCAGGCTGCTCTGGCGCATCTGGGAAGAGATCAGCACCCAGTCCGGGCGCGCGGCGATGATCTGTTCGATGTTAGGATCCAGCACCGTCCCGCAGTCCACCGTGCCGGAGGAGGAGATGCCCGCGGGGGCGTCGGAACACAGCGCGGTAATCATGCTGGCAACGCCCATGTCCTCCAGCGCCTGTGCAAGGTCGGCGGAAAGGACGGCAAAGCTGTGCGGCTTGGAGGAGATCAGATAAGACTGCTCCCCGATTTCCAGGCGGACGGGGAAGACCTCGGTTTGGGTCAGTTCCGAATAATTTTGTACCTGCGGCTGCTGCTCTCCTTCCAAAAATGAGCAGGAGCCCAGCAACACCGTCACACACAGCAGCAGTGCTGTCAGCATAAATTTTTTGATGCTCCGTTTCATCCCACAAAATTCCTTTCCAAAATGACGAGGATTTTTATCGTTTCACTTTTATTGTAACGGCTGGCGGAGGAAATGTCAATTTGCGGGCGGATGGCCAAAGTGGGTCCGGATTATTTTACAGCAAAAACAATCCGACCAGAAATCCGGCTGCGAGGCCGGCGAGGACAAGGCCGATCCAGAAAAGTTTGGTTTGATAAATTTCCTTTTTGCCGTTTTCCGCTTTGTTTTTTTGCTCCATTACAATGCTTTCCTTTCTGCTCAAAAAAATCAGTCCCTCTGCGCTTATTATAGCATGCCGCCTTCATTTTTTCCACTTTGTTGGGAGAGGTGGACGAGATGGCTGGAGAAAATTTCCAGCATCATTTTTGGCAAAAGCGCATATACTGGCAGGGTGAACTTTTTTTAGATGCAAAGGAGCGTTTGAGTATGGAACATCTTTTTAGCGCCCATCCCCAGCAAGGCGCGGCGCAGCAGGAGACGGGAGTTTGCCCGCGGGAGGGACAGATCCGGGAATGCTGCCGCCAGTGGTTTTTGACCGAAGGGGATGTGGACGATTTTATTTTTTATGGTTCGCAGCCGCGGGTCAGCGAGCGGTAAAGGAGAAAGGGAAGGAGCCCTTTCTCCTTTTTTGTGCAGGGAAATCTGGAAAAGAAAATCTCCCCCAAAGGGAAAAATCCTTTAGGGGAGATGCTGCTTTTAGCGAATGTGGTTTTCGTAGACCGGGGTGTAATTGTCGTCCTGTACCAGATAGACGGTGTCAACGTCCTCGTCAAAGACGTCGGAATGGACGAACTGCTGGATGTCTGAGTCCAGGAAAAACTTGACGCAGGTTCCGCAGGAGGAACTCAGCTTTCTCGGAACGGGCATCAGCATCGGCTTCTGGCCGGCCTCTCTGAGCTGGCGGGAAAAGTTCACCGCCGCAAAGTGGGTGAAAAAGGTCGCAATGTAGGTCATGTTACCATCCTTTTCTCTGTGTAAACGGTGCGGCGGCCCCGACGGCTGCTATTTTTTCAGCGCCAGATAAAAGTCCCCGTCCTGTTCGGTGACCGTTACGGTGAAACCGGAATTGGTCGCAAAGCGGGTGACGTTTTCCTTGGCGGTGCCGTTGTCGACGATGATCTCAAAAGCGTTTGCAGAAGGATTTGCCTGCAGGGCTTTTTTGGTCATCAGGACCGGCTGCGGGCAGGAGAGTCCGCGCGCGTCTACAGTGTGTTTGTCTGCCATGATGTTCAGCTCCTTTGCTCTTTGGAAGATGGGAAATTAAGCGTTTTTCTTGGCTTTGAAGGTGTTGACAGCGGCGATGACCAGCATGACGATCAGGCCGATGATGACGGCAGCTTTGCCAGCGGTGGAAGGACCGCCGATGCTGTCAGCGGTGGCAGCGGCGCCGGCAAGGCCAAAGTTGTGCGCAAAAGCTGCGCCGACAATGTAGCCCAGCACGGTGACAGCCGAGTCGGTGTTGCCCTCGCCGGTCAGGATGAGCTGTCTGAGCGGGCAGCCGCCCAGCAGGACCGAGCCGAGACCGACAACCAGCATGCCCATGAAGTTCCAAAGATGTACGGAGTGCGCGATCGGCTGGCCGGAGAAACCGAGGTTGAAGTTGCCGGTGGCCAGGTTGCCGATCAGAGCAGCAACAATAATTGTAACAAATCCGAGCAATAATTTCCAGTCCTTAAAGAGAACCAGGTCGCGGATGCCAGCTACCATGCACATGCGGGATTTCTGGCAGAGTGCGCCGACCACAAGGCCTGCGATCAGAGCGATGATGATGGGGGCGTGCATCGAGCCGGGGCCTTCTTCGCTGGCGGCAAACAGGGAAGGAACCAGCAGGACCAGCACGAACAGCAGCGCCAGGCCGATCGGCAGGGTGACTGCTTCGGAGGTGGTCATCTTATAGGTGCGCTTCAGGGAGAAGCCTTTGTTAAGGAAGAAGATACCGCCCAGGATACCGCAGGCAAATCCGACCAGGCCGACAACGGCGTTGAGGTCGCCGCCGCCGATACGCAGAACCATGCGCAGCGGGCAGCCCAGGAAGACCAGCGCGCCGATCATGACGAAAGCGCCCAGGAAGAAGCGGGTGACCGGAGCCGAACCGCCCTTAGGCGAAAACTCCTTGCCGATCAGCGCCATAGCCAGCGCGCCGCCGACAAGGCCGACGATTTCGGGACGGAAATACTGTACTGTACCGGTGGTATGCAGCTTGGTAGCTCCGGCGATGTCGCGCAAAAAGCAGGCGATGCAGAAGCCCATGTTTTTCGGGTTGCCGAGCAAAACCAGCGCGACAGCGATCAAACCGATGACCGCTCCGGTGATGACAATGCCGGCGTAAGCCTTTTTGTCCTTCATAAAAAACACATCTCTCTTTCTTCTTTGACAGAGGCAAACTGTCAAATTTTGTTTGTTCACACCTAGTTTACAACAGAGGGGAATAAAAAGAAAATCGTTTTTACCAATCAATTTGCAAAAATGGATAGATTTTATCAATAATGGTAGAATCCAAATAGAAAGATGCTATAATGAAGATAGAAATCTATGCGCTGGCAGAGAAAAAGAAGAGAAAAAGGGGAATCGCTATGAAAAGGGTTTATCTCGATAACGGAAGCACCTCCTACCCAAAGGCTCCCGGGGTGGGGCAGGCGGTCTGCGACTTTATCGAACACATCGGCACCAACGTCAACCGCGGCGGCTATCAGGAGGCCTATGCCGCTGAGGATGTCATCATTGAAACCCGAGAGAAGCTGTGCAGGCTGTTTAACTTTGACAAACTTAAAAATGTTATCTTCACCCCGTCCATCACCTATTCGCTCAACTACATCATCAAGGGCTATCTGCGGCCGGGCGACCATGTGCTGGTTTCCGCGCTGGAGCACAACGCCATGATGCGCCCGCTGAACCAGATGGTCGATCAGGGCGTCACCTTTGACCGCATCCCCTGCAGCCAGCAGGGCGAGCTGCAGCTGGACGCCATCGAGCCGTTACTTAAACCCAACACCAAAGCGATTATGATGCTGCATGCCTCCAACGTCTGCGGCACCCTGATGCCGCTGGAGCAGGTGGGGGAGATCTGCCAAAAGCACGGCCTTACCTTTGTGGTGGACGCCGCCCAGACGGCGGGCTCCTTCCCAATCGATATGAAAAAGCAGCACATCGACGTGCTGGCCTTCACCGGGCACAAGAGCTTGCTTGGCCCGCAGGGCATCGGCGGATTTTTGGTCAGCGACGAGGTTGCCAGCCAGATGATTCCGCTGGTGACCGGCGGCACCGGCAGCATCTCCGACCAGGAGATTCAGCCTGACTTTTTGCCGGACAAGTTTGAGTCGGGCACCCAGAACATCCCCGGTATCTACGGACTGCACGCGGCGCTGGACTATTTGGAAAAGACCGGCATCGACAAGATTCACGCCCACGAGATGGCGCTGTGCAGGGATTTTATCGAGAAAGTGGACGCGCTGGGCAACCCCAACATCCGGCTGGTTGGCACCCGCGATATGAGCAAGCGCGGTCCGGTGGTTTCGCTGGACTTTATCGGTGAGGACAACGCGGAAATTTCCTTCCGTCTGGACAGCGAGTACGGCATCAGCACCCGCTGCGGCATGCACTGCGCCCCGAACGCCCACAAGACGCTGGGCACCTACCCGCAGGGCACCGTGCGGTTTGCCTTTGGTTTTGCCAACACCACGGAGGATGTGGACTGGGCGGTCAGGACCATCGGTGAAATCCTCCAAAAATCATGACAGGAGCTGTTAATTTTCTGACGTGGGGTGTTTTTTGTCCAAACAGGAACAAGAATTTTGTGATATACTGTCTGCGTGGTCGTTAAATAATATACAAAGTACACAAAAAAACGGGTCGAAAACTTACTATTCGCTCAACAGAAAAACCCTTGAAAAATATTGTGAAATCGGCTATAATAAAAACGATGAAATTGGGAATATCTATTGCCGCCGCAAAAGGCGATAGATGCAATCGATAAAAAGCAGTGAAGCTCTGAAAATGTTCCGATTTCATGCCATTGACAAAACAATATTTTTGGATGAAAGCATCGGGAGAATCCCCACGGGAAACCGCAGGGGTGCCGTAGGGAATAAGCACAGGGGCGGCCAACCCCTGCTTGTAAAAATCTCAGGCCCAGCACCGGTGCTTGACAAATCTCTGGAAATTCTGGCAGGGGAACAAACAGAGCGAAAGGCACGGGTTGAGTTGTTTTTTGCTCTTTTTTTATATCCTGCACATGACAGGGAAAATTTGGAATTTTCGGGAGACAGAGATTGAGATGAAATTTGTCATTGTTACAAATAATCCAAAGGTTCGCGACGATCTGGGAAGCGAGTTCGAGGTCGATTTTGCCGACATCACCTATCGCGAGGTGCTGTGCAAGGTGCGCGACATGATCTATGAAGGGCACAAGCTTTTGACCCATCCGCTTTCGGGCAGCGTCAAGCCCAACGAGACGCCATATAAATCCATTCTGGTCGGCAAAACCACCGGCAAGATGGATCCGCAGGATGCCTCCATCATCGAGAACAGCATCATCACTGCGGACAAGTTCAGCGTCAAATTTCCCAATATGCCGCAGAGTGTGCGGGAGGATTTTCAGCTGATTGACTCCACCCTCATCCGCTCCGCGCTGTCCAGCATACCGGACGTTTTTTAAACATTACGCGCTTACATCGGGCCTATTTTCTACATGGTTCGGTTTAAGAAAGATAAAGGGTTTTATATTAACAAGGAGGTGTTCGCTTTGAAAAAGTTGGAACTCGGCAATATTCTTATTCACGATGTTCAGTTTTCAAACGAAGGTTCAAAAGTAGAAAACGGCGTTTTGTACGTTAACAAAGAAGAAATCTGCAAAATCGCTCTGGAAGATGAAAACATCGCTTCCTGCGAAGTTTTCCTCGCTCGTCCAGGCGAAAGCGTCAGAATCACCCCGGTTAAGGATGTCATCGAGCCTCGCGTAAAGGTTGAGGGTCCTGGCGGCATCTTCCCAGGATGGATTGCAAAGGTTGACACCGTTGGCGAAGGCAAGACCAACGTCCTCAAGGGCGCTGCTGTTGTTACCACCGGTAAGATCGTAGGCTTCCAGGAAGGTATCATCGATATGTCCGGCCCGGGCGCTGACTACACCCCATTCTCCAAGACCTACAATGTTGTAGTTAAGATGGAGCCAAAAGAAGGCCTCAAACAGCACGAGCATGAGTACGCTCTGAGAATTGCTGGCTTCAAGATTGCCTGCTTCCTGGGCGAGCTGGGCCGCAACATCACCCCAGACGAGGTTAAGGTTTACGAATTCGACAACATCGTTGAGTCCGCAGCAAAATACCCGAATCTGCCAAGAGTTGCTTACGTTCAGATGCTGCAGTCCCAGGGCCTGCTGCACGACACCTATGTATACGGCGTTGATGCGAAGAAGACCCTGACCACCATCATCACCCCAACCGAGGTTATGGACGGTGCAATCGTTTCCGGTAACTGCGTATCCTCCTGCGATAAGAACCCAACCTACGTTCACATGAACAACCCTGTTGTTACCGACCTGTTCGAGCAGCACGGAAAGACCCTGAACTTCGTTGGCATGATCATCACAAACGAGAACGTATACCTGGCTGACAAAGAGCGTTCCTCCAACTGGTCCGCTAAGCTGGCTAAATACCTCGGCTGCGATGGCGTTATCATCTCCCAGGAAGGCTTCGGCAACCCGGATACCGACCTGATCATGAACACCAAGAAGATCGAGGCTGAGGGCATCAAGACCGTTATCATCACCGACGAGTACGCTGGCCGCGACGGTAAATCCCAGTCCCTGGCTGACGCTGACCCGTCTGCTGACGCGGTAGTAACCGGCGGTAACGCAAACCAGGTAATCGTACTGCCTCCAATGGAGACTGTATACGGCCACCTCGAGTTTGTAGACACCATCGCTGGCGGTTCCGCAAACAACATTGACGCTCACGGCAACATCACCGTTGAGATCCAGGCGATCACCGGTGCTACCAACGAAACAGGCTTCAACTACCTGTCCGCTAGATAATAGGAAGGGGAAGAATCACGATGAGCAAAATCAGAGTAGTACAATACATTAACCAGTTCTTCGCTCAGATCGGTGGCGAGGAAAAAGCTGACATTCCAGCTGAGCTGCGCGAAGGTCCGGTAGGCCCAGGTCTTGCGCTCAACCAGGCTTGGGGCGATGAGGCAGAAGTTGTTGCTACCGTAATCTGCGGCGACTCCTACTTCAACGAGAACCTTGAAAAAGCACAGGCTGAGGTTCTGGAGATGGTTAAATCTCAGAATCCAGATCTGTTCATTGCCGGTCCTGCATTCAACGCTGGCCGTTACGGCGTAGCTTGCGGCACCATCGCAAAAGCAGTTCAGGACAACCTGAACATCCCGGTTCTGACCGGTATGTACGTTGAGAACCCAGGCGCTGACATGTTCAAGGGCGATGTTTACATCGTTTCCACCAAGAACAGCGCTGCTGGTATGAGAGATGCTGTTAAGAAGATGGCTCCTCTGGCTCTCAAGCTGGCTAAACATGAGCCAATCGGTGCTTCCTGCCAGGAAGGTTACATCCCGAACGGCGTTCGCGTAAACTTCTTCGAGAAGGAAAGAGGTTCCAAACGTGCAGTTGACATGCTGATCAAGAAGCTCAACGGCAAAGAGTTTGTTACCGAGTTCCCGATGCCTTCCTTCGACCGTGTTGCTCCAAACCCGGCTGTTAAGGATATGGCTCATGCAACTGTTGCTCTGTGCACTTCCGGTGGTATCGTTCCAAAGGGCAACCCGGATCACATCGAGTCCTCTTCTGCTTCCAAATACGGCGAGTACGACATTACCGGCGTTATGGATCTGACCTCCGACAAATGGGAAACCGCACACGGCGGCTACGACCCAGTATACGCTAACGAGGACCCAGACCGCGTTCTGCCAGTAGACATCCTGCGTGAGATGGAAAAAGAAGGCAGAATCGGCAAACTGTACCACTACTTCTACACCACTGTAGGTAACGGTACTGCGGTTGCTTCTGCAAAAGCATTTGCTGAGGAGTACGCTAAGAAGATGAAAGATGACGGCGTGGATTGCGTCATCATGACTTCTACGTGAGGAACCTGCACACGTTGCGGCGCAACGATGGTAAAAGAAATCGAACGTGCTGGCCTGCCGGTTGTTCACATCTGCACAGTTACCCCAATTTCCATGACCGTTGGTGCTAACAGAATTGTACCTGCGATCGCTATTCCTCACCCGCTGGGCAACCCTGCTCTGACCATGGAAGAGGAGAAACACATCAGAAGAAAGATCGTTGAAACTGCTCTGGAAGCTCTGGAGACCGAAGTTTCCGATCAGACCATCTTCGAGGTTAAATAATTAAATTATCTGCTTCTTAAAAGGATTGTTGGGGAAAGGGAATTTCCCTTTCCCCGGCAACGCCTTTGAGAAAATATATATAGGGAGACGAGTACAATGGATAAAGTTTATGACATTATCGTATTAGGTGCAGGTCCTGCAGGTCTGACTGCCGCTTCTTACGCTGGCCGTTCTAGAATCGACACCCTGCTGATTGAAGGCGAGAAAGACGGCGGACAGATTGTTATCACCAACGAGATCGAAAACTATCCAGGCTGCCTGGAGGAAGAATCCGGCCCGTCCCTGATCGCAAGAATGACAAAGCAGGTTGAGAAATTCGGCGCTGACCGCGTTACCGATACAATCGTTGACGTGGAGCTGGATGGCAAGATCAAACACCTGAAGGGCAACCACGGCGATTACTATGCAAAAGCTCTGGTTATTGCTACCGGCGCTTCTCCGCGTCCGATCGGCTGCAAAGGTGAAAAAGAATTCACCGGCAAAGGCGTTTCTTACTGCGCTACCTGCGATGCAAACTTCTTCGAAGATTTTGAAGTCTATGTAGTAGGCGGCGGCGACTCTGCAGTTGAGGAAGCTATGTACCTCACTAAATTCGCCCGCAAAGTAACCATCATCCACAGACGTGACGAGCTCAGAGCTGCGAAGTCTATCCAGGAGAAAGCTTTCGCAAATCCGAAGATGAACTTTATGTGGAACTCCACCGTTGAGGAAATCAAAGGTGACGGTGTGGTAACCTCGATGATCATTAAGGACACCAAGACCGGCGAGCTCAGAGAAGTAAAAGCAGACGAAGATGACGGTACCTTCGGTATCTTTGTATTCATCGGCTTCGATCCAAAATCCCAGCTGTTTGAAGGCAAACTGGAGATGAACAACCGTTACATCGTAACCGACAAGTACATGCACACCAGCGTTCCGGGCGTATTCGCTGCCGGCGACGTTATTGAAAAGCATCTGCGTCAGGTTGTAACTGCTTGCGGCGACGGTGCGGTTGCTGTTACTGAGGCTCAGCGCTACATAGAGAGCCTGGAGGACTAGTTTAGCCCGACTAATTTAGTCATCCATTCTTTTTCAAAACAAAGGGACAAGCAAAAGTTTTGGTTTTTGAGAGTTTGAAGCCGGCTTTTGGATAAGTTCCAAAATCAATATGAAGATGGCATATGCACCTTTTATACGGTGATGTACCGCTTTTCAAGAAGGAGATTTTGCAATTATGGTTGAACTGACTAAAGAAAATTTCGAAGCTGAAGTTGAGCAGGCTGAAGGCTATATCTTCATCGACTTTTACGGCGACGGCTGCGTACCATGTGCTGCTCTGATGCCGCATGTACACGCTCTGGCTGACAAATATGCTGACAGCAAGCTGAAATTCTGCGCAATGAACACCACCAAAGCTAGACGTCTGGCTATCAAACAGGGTGTTATGGGTCTGCCGGTTATGGCAATCTACAAAGATGGCAAACAGGTAGAAGCGCTGGTTAAAGACGAGTGCACCCAGGATTCCATCACTGCTCTGGTTGAGAAATACGTCAACATGTAATTGTTCGGGTTATTCCGAGCAATTGACGCCGCGCTCCTGATGCATAGCAAACAGGAAACGGCACACTACTATTAACCAAGACAGCATAAGGCTGTTTTGATAAACCGGTGATTCGGTTCGCCGGAGAAAGAAATAAGGAGGAATTGTCATGAGCCTTTTGAATGGTAAAAAAGTTATCATCATCGGCGACAGGGACGGCGTTCCAGGCCCAGCAATTGAAGCTTGCGCGAAAACTGCTGGCGCTGACGTAGTGTACTCCGCTACAGAATGCTTTGTCTGAACCGCTGCTGGTGCAATGGATTTGGAAAATCAGAAGAGAGTTAAAGATTTCGCGGATCAGTATGGTCCAGAGAACGTAGTTGTTCTGCTGGGTGCTGCTGAGGGCGAAGGCGCTGGTCTGGCTGCAGAAACTGTAACCAACGGCGACCCAACTTTTGCAGGTCCATTGACAGGAGTTCAGTTAGGACTCACAGTATATCACATTTGCGAGCCAGAAATCAAAGCAGAAGTCGACCCAGCTGTTTATGATGAGCAGGTAGGTATGATGGAAATGGTTCTGGATGTAGACGACATCGTTTCCGAGATGAGCGCTATCCGCAACGATTACTGCAAATACCTCTAAACCGAAGTGATAGGTGGTGTGGTGATGTGGTGATGTATCACCATGTGCCGCACCACCTATTTTCTCTTTTTCTGCAAGATGGGAAAGTACCTTTTTTGTTGTCCGGGATGACAAAATGCCTGGCAAAATGAACAGGAAAAGGTGTGCCGTTGTGTAGAAAAAGCAGAATTCCTGAAATCCCCATGACAACCCGCCGGTTTTCGTGTATACTGATTTTACAGGGCTTGTCCTCCTTACAGAAAAAGCGGGTCCTGTGGGGAAATCCCTTAGAACAAAACAAAATTCATCACAATGAATGAGAGGCGTGACTGCAATGAACAGTGTAATTAAAGGCGCAAGCTATATCCTTGCCCATACACCAGACATGGTAATGGAAAACGGTACCACCCAGACCACCGAGAAGGTTGTCAATCCGGGTTCCGAGTACCTCAAAGAGCTGCCGAACCACATCAGAACCTATGAGCAGGCTCTGGCTTATCTGCCAAACCAGACCTACATCGGCAACATGCATCCAGACGAGCTGGCAAAATATCCACAGCCATGGGTAGACACCACCGTTGAAGGCATGAACCAGAGAACCGGTAAATACGGCGAGATCATGCCTGAGGACGAGTTCTACATGCTGATGCAGTGCGTAGACGTTTTCGAGCTGGTTATGCTGGACAAGGAATTCGTTGCTGAGGTCAAAGACAGATTTGTTGCAAACCCAGTTATCGACGAGTCCATCGTTGCAAGAATTCACGAGGGTGTTGACCACTCCGAAATTGAGCACTTTGTAAACGACGAGCATGCTGAGCCACTGGTATACAATGGCAAGACCGTTGGTTTTGTCAAGAGAGCGCACGACGTTGACCCGAACCTGTCCGCTCACACCATGCTGGAGAACATGGTCACCAAGGCTTCCGCTGTCCTGTCCCTGCTGCACCTGATCCGTGTAACCGGCATCGACAAAAACGAGATCGACTACGTCATCGACTGCTGCGAGGAAGCCTGCGGCGATATGAACCAGCGCGGCGGCGGCAACTTCGCAAAAGCTGCTGCTGAGATTGCTGGCCTGAACAATGCAACCGGAAGTGACACCCGTGGCTTCTGCGCTGGCCCAACCCATGCATTCATCAGCGCTGCTTCTCTGGTAAAAGCTGGCACCTACAAACATGTTGTAGTAGTAGCTGGCGGCTGCACCGCGAAGCTGGGCATGAACGGTAAGGACCACGTTAAGAAAGGCCTGCCGATCCTCGAAGACATGATCGGCGGTTTCGCAGTTCTGCTGGGCGAAAACGATGGCGTTAACCCAGAAGTTGAGACCGAGCATGTTGGCCGCCACACTGTTGGCACCGGCTCCGCTCCACAGAACGTAATCTCCTCGCTGGTAACCAATCCTCTGGATGCTGCTGGCCTGAAGATCACCGACGTTGACAAATACTCTGCGGAGATGCAGAACCCAGATATCACCAAACCTGCCGGCGCCGGCGACGTTCCGCTTGCTAACTACAAGATGATCGCTGCTCTGGGCGTTAAGAGAGGCGAGCTGGAGAAGAAAGATCTGGCTACCTTCCCGGCTGAGCACGGTATGGTTGGATGGGCTCCAACTCAGGGCCACATTCCATCTGGTGTTCCGTACATCGGCGTTTGCCGCGACGACATCCTGGCTGGCAAAGTAAACAGAGCCATGATCATCGGTAAGGGCTCCCTGTTCCTTGGCCGTATGACCAACCTGTTTGACGGCGTATCCGTAATGATCACCAAGAACTCCGGCAAGACAGAAGAAGCTGCTGTATCTGAAGAGCAGATCAAGAGCCTGATCGGCAAGGCAATGAAAGACTTCGCTGCCTCCCTGCTGGTTGCTGCTGAAGAAGAATAATTTTGCAGCTGTTCTGCACGCTGTAAACTGAAAGGAATGAGGAGATCATTATGGCACAGATCGAAAAAATGATTGCCAAGACCTTCATGGACATTGCCAACGGTCTGGAAACCGGCTCCTTTGGAGCGCGTCCAAGAATCGCTGTAACTGGTCTGGGAAGCGAGCATGGCGAGGCAAACTCTGTCGAAGCGGCTGTCCTGGCTGCTGACAGAGGTGTTGATGTTACCCTCATCGGCACTGCTGAAAATGAAAAGTTCAACACCGTTAAGGTTTCGGACGAAGATGAAATGTACAAAGAGATGGAGAAGATGCTGGACAGCGGCGACATTGACGGCTGCGTCACCATGCACTATCCATTCCCGATCGGCGTTTCCACTGTAGGCCGCGTTATCACTCCTGGTAAAGGCAGACAGATGTTTATCGCCAACACCACCGGCACTTCTGCTGCGGAGAGAATCGAAGCGATGATCCGCAACACCATCGCCGGCATCATCACCGCGAAAGCTTGCGGTATCAAAAATCCAACCGTCGGCATCCTGAACGTTGATGGCGCCAGACAGTGCGAGGGCGCGCTCAAGGAGCTTCAGGCGAACGGTTATGACATCCACTTCGCAGAATCTTCCCGTGCAGACGGTGGCTGCGTCATGAGAGGCAACGACCTGCTGGTTGGCGCCTGCGACGTTATGGTTACCGATTCTCTTACCGGCAACATTCTGATGAAGATGATGTCTTCCTACTGCACCGGCGGCAGCTACGAGGCTGTTGGCTACGGTTATGGCCCGGGTATCGGCGAAGGTTATGACCGTCTGGTCATGATCGTTTCCCGTGCTTCTGGTGCTCCGGTTCTGGCAAACGCAATGGAATATGCTGCGACTCTGGTAAAGAACAATTACCGTGAGATTGCCAAGAAAGAGTACGAGGCTGCTAAGAAGGCTGGTCTGGAGAAGATCATTGCTGCTCATAAACCAGTCAAGAAAGAAGCTTCTGAAGAAGTTGTAGAGTGCCCACCGAAGGAAGTTGTCACCGCATCCATCGCTGGTATTGAGGTTATGGACCTGGAGGATGCTGTTCAGGCGCTCTGGAAAGCAAAGATCTATGCTGAGAGCGGCATGGGCTGCACCGGACCTCTGGTTATGATGTCCGAGGCAAATCACGACAAAGCTGTCGAGATTCTGAAAGCTGCTGGCTATATTTCCTAAGCGAAAAAGCAAAGGAAGAAATCGTTACAATACAGCCCGCATAAAGCTTTTTCATTCTTTTTAATCGTTACAGGCACACCCCTGCGGGGCGCTCTGATCAGGCGCTCCGCAGGGGTTGTGTTTTTAGGTGGGAACAGATGATGTTGTGCATCTTTAACAGAAACTTAACGCAAAATTCTTTTAAATGAACGAAATGTTAGAATTGAAAAAAATGGGCAAAAAAAAGCAAAAAACACTTGCAAATCGGGCCGATCTGTTGTATTATAATTAAGCGTGACTGCACAAGATATGCGTTGAAGCGGGAGGTTGCTATCCAGTGCGATAGGGAATTTCCGCCGAGTATGTCCGATTTTAAACCGGGCGGCTTTATAACACTCTGCAAAGAGTTTCAGTCGTGACAAATAGCGAAAGCTGTGATTGTCTAAAGTCCCGGGTAAAGCTGCGTTTTAGCAGTTTGCCCGATTTTTTGTTTAGAAAATCAGGAAACACGCGGAAGCGTGTTCAACATAGAAACGCTCGCGAAGGAAACAACATCAGGTGTTGGCAGACAAACGTTTTCCTTGCCGGCCTTGTGGAAGCCGGGGAAAACAGGCGGCTGCAAAAGACGTCGTCCCACTCAAGAAAATGCTTTAAGGAGGCGATGATGTGGCAGTCAAAGAAAAAATCAGAATCAGACTGAAGGGTTTCGATTATCAGTTGGTAGACTCTTCCGCAGCAAAAATCGTTGAGGTGGTAACCAGAACAGGCGCCCGCGTGTCCGGCCCTATTCCGCTGCCAACCGAGAAAGAGGTAATCACCATCCTGCGTGCTGTCCACAAGTACAAGGATTCCCGCGAACAGTTTGAGATGAGAACCCACAAAAGACTCATTGACGTACTGAGACCAACACAGAAAACTGTTGAGGCTCTCAAGAGTCTTGAGCTCCCTGCAGGCGTAGAAATCGAAGTAAAGCTTTAATCTTAAAGCTTTCCACTGAAATTTAGGAGAACCGGAATTCCAGGTTTTCCGGCGCTCTTCCGAAAAGAAGAGAGGCTTGTCTGCAAAGGTAATGTTGACAGCGCAAAGCTGCCAACCAATAACCAATAGGAGGTATATACAATGCAAAAATGCATCGTAGGCAGAAAGCTGGGTATGACACAGCTTTTCGACGAGAATGGTAAGTTCATTCCCGTCACCGTAGTGGAAGCTGGCCCTTGTGTCGTCGTTCAGAAAAAGACAATCGAAAACGACGGTTACGAAGCCGTGCAGATCGGTTTTGGCGAGGTCACAAGCAAACATGTAAACAAACCTCTTCAGGGCCACTTCGCAAAGAGCGATGTTGCCATGAAGAAAGTGCTCAGAGAGTTCAGACTGGACGATTGCGCCGCCCTGAATGTAGGCGACCTGATCAAAGCTGACGTCTTTGCAAACGGCGACAAGGTCGACGTCTGCGGCACTTCCAAGGGTAAAGGTTACGCCGGCACAATCAAACGCTACGGCAACCACAGACTTAAAGAGACCCACGGTACCGGCCCGGTTGCCAGACACGCAGGCTCCAACGGCGCTTGCTCCGACCCGTCCCGCGTATTCAAGGGCAAACGTCTTCCAGGCCACATGGGCGCTGAAAGAGTTACAGTTCAGAACCTCGAAATCGTTAAAGTCGACGTTGAAAACAATCTTATCGCGATCAAGGGTGCTATTCCGGGAGCTAAAAACGGCGTAGTCTACATCACTGACAGCGTTAAGATGGCCTAAGGAAAGGAGGAAACACGATGCCACAGGTTACTGTATTTGATATGACCGGCAAGAGCGTTGGTGAAATGACCCTCTCCGATGCCATCTTCGGAATTGAACCGAACACTTCCGTTATGCACGCTGCGGTAGTCAACTATCTGGCAAACCAGCGTCAGGGCACACAGTCCACCCTCACCCGTTCCGAGGTTTCCGGCGGCGGCCGCAAACCATGGAAGCAGAAGGGTACAGGCCGTGCAAGACAGGGCTCCACCAGAGCTCCACAGTGGACACACGGCGGTATCGCGCTGGGTCCGAAGCCAAGAGACTACAGCTACACCCTGCCAAAGAAAGTTAAGAGACTGGCACTGAAATCCGCATTTTCCACCAAGGTTGCCGACAACGACCTGATTGTTGTAGACAACATCGCGGTTGAGGATTACAAGACCAAGACCGTTGTGGAGATGCTTTCCAAACTCGGCGCCGATAAGAAAGCGCTTATCGTTATGCCAGAGGTAGATCAGAAACTGATCAAGAGCGCAGCCAACATCCCGGGTGTCAAGACCGCGCTGGTAAACACCATCAATGTTTATGACATCCTCAACTGCGACAAATTCATTGTTGCAAAAAGCGCTCTCGAGAAGATCGAGGAGGTGTACGCATAATGAAAACTGCACACGATATCATCCTGAAGCCTGTTATCACCGAGGCTAGCATGCAGGGCATTGCAAACAAAAAGTACACCTTTCAGGTTGCTAAGGATGCAAACAAGATCGAAATCGCAAAAGCAGTTGCAGAACTGTTTGGCGTAAAGGTTGCCAAGGTTAACACCATCAACGTTAACGGCAAATATAGACGCCAGGGCATCAAGGGCGGCTACACTCCGGATTGGAAAAAAGCCATCGTAACCCTGACCGAGGATTCCAAGAGCATCGAGTTCTTCGATTCCATGATGTAATGCCCGAAGGGATAATCCTCCCAAGAAGTTATGTATGGGACAGCCTGAGAGCGTCCCGCGAAAACCCAAAAGGAGAGTGAAACCATGGCTATTAAATTCTATAAGCCAACGACATCCGGCAGACGTCAGATGACAACCACTGACTACTCCGAACTGTCCAAGGTTGCTCCTGAAAGAAGCCTGCTGGCTCCGCTGAAAAAGAATTCAGGACGTAACAGCTACGGTAGAATCACTGTTCGCCACCGTGGCGGCGGCAACAGAAGAAAATACCGCATCATTGATTTTAAACGCAACAAGGTAGACATGCCTGCAACCGTACTCACTCTGGAGTACGACCCGAACCGCTCCGCTCACATCGCGCTGGTTCAGTACGAGGACGGCGAGAAGAGATACATCATCGCTCCAAACGGCCTGAAGGTCGGCGATGTTATCGAGTCTGGCGCTAACGCAGACATCAAGACCGGCAACGCTCTGCCGCTGACCAACATCCCGGTTGGTACCTTCATCCACAACGTTGAGCTTTACCCGGGCAAGGGCGCACAGCTTGCGCGCGCAGCCGGCATCATGGCTCAGCTGATGGCAAAAGAAGGCAACATGGCGCTGATCAGACTGCCATCCGGCGAGCTGAGAAACGTTCCGGTAACCTGCATGGCAACCGTTGGCCAGGTAGGCAACATCGACCATGAAAACGTATCGATCGGTAAAGCTGGCCGTAAACGCCACATGGGTTGGAGACCAACCGTACGCGGTTCCGTTATGAACCCATGCGACCATCCGCACGGTGGTGGTGAAGGTAAATCCCCAGTCGGCCGTCCAGGCCCTGTTACTCCTTGGGGCAAACCTGCTCTTGGCTATAAGACCAGAAAGAAGAGCAACCGCTCCGACAAGTATATTGTCAAACGCCGCAACGACAAGTAATGCAGGCTGAAAGGAGACGCACTAATGGGTAGAAGTATTAAAAAAGGACCTTTTGTCCAGCCAGTCCTGCTCAAAAGAGTTAGGGAAATGAACGAAGCCGGTGAAAAGAGAGTTCTGAAAACCTGGAGCCGCTCCTCCACCATCTTCCCTGACTTTGTTGGACACACTTTTGCAGTTCATGACGGCCGCAAGCATGTTCCGGTCTATGTAACCGAGGATATGGTTGGCCACAAGCTGGGAGAATTTGCTCCTACAAGAACCTATAGAGGCCACGCCGGCGCCAAGAAATCCGGCAACTAAGCAAAGGCCGAGAGGAGGAAAACAAATGGAAGCAAGGGCTTACCTGAAATATGCCCGTATTGCACCACGTAAAGTGCAGATCGTGCTTGATCTGATCAGAAACAAGCCGACAAAATTGGCTTTGGCTATTCTGAAGCACACTCCAAAGGCCGCCTGCGAGCCGGTAGAGAAGCTTCTGAAATCCGCAATCGCCAACGCAGAGAACAATCACAACATGGACGTCAACAACCTGTACGTCGCTGAGTGCTATGTTGGCGAGGGCCCGATCCTCAAGAGAGTAAGACCAAGAGCACGGGGCAGAGCATTTAGAGTATTCAAGAGAACCTCGAACATCACGATCGTTCTCAAAGAAAAGGAATAGCCAAAGGAGGAGGTAAACTATGGGTCAAAAGGTTAATCCACACGGACTTCGTGTCGGTGTCATCAAAGATTGGGATTCCCGCTGGTTTGGTAAGGACGACGCTTTTGGCGATATCCTGGTAGAGGACTACAATCTGCGTAAGTTCCTGAAAAACAGCCTGCAGCTGGCAGGCGTGCCGCGCATCGAGATTGAGCGCGACGCAACCAAGGTAAGAATCCACATCCACTGCGCAAAACCGGGCATGGTTATCGGTAAAGGCGGCGCTGAGATCGAAAAGCTGCGCGCACAGTGCGAGAAGATTATCAACAAAAACAGAGAAGTTCCGGCAAAGGTTTTCATCAACATCGTTGAAGTAAAGCAGCCGGACAAGGATGCACAGCTTGTTGCTGAAAACGTTGCTTCCCAGCTGGAAAGACGTATCTCTTTCCGCCGCGCTATGAAACAGTGCATTGGCCGCACCATGAAGCTGGGTGCTCAGGGCATCAAGATCCAGGTTTCCGGCCGTCTGGGCGGAGCTGAGATTGCAAGAAGCGAGCATTACCATGAGGGAACCATTCCGCTGCAGACCCTGCGCGCGGACATCGACTATGGTTTCGCAGAGGCAAACACCACTTACGGCAAAATTGGCGTCAAGGTTTGGATCTACGCCGGAGAGGTTCTCCAGGCAGTAAAGAGACAGCCTCGTAAGGAAGGAGGCAAAAACTAATGCTTCTCCCAAAGAGAGTTAAATACCGCAGACAGCACAGAGGCCGCATGAAGGGTGCTGCTCACAAGGGCAACTATGTTGCTTACGGCGATTTCGGCCTGCAGGCTCTGGAGCCAAGCTGGATCACTTCCAACCAGATCGAGGCAGCTCGTATTGCGATGACCCGTTACATCAAACGTGGCGGTCAGGTTTGGATCAAGATCTTCCCACACAAACCAATCACTGAAAAACCTGCTGAAACCCGAATGGGTTCCGGTAAAGGTAGCCCGGAGTACTGGGTAGCAGTTGTAAAACCAGGCACCGTCATGTTCGAAATCGGCGGCGTTTCCGAAGAGCTCGCACGCGAGGCGATGAGACTGGCAATGTACAAACTGCCAATCAAGTGCAAATTCATCAAGAAAGAAGAAGCAAAGGAGAGTGAAAAGTAATGAAAACTGTTGAGATCAGAAACTTGTCTGAAAAAGAACTTTCCGAGAAGCTTGTAGACTTGAAAGCTGAGCTTTTCCACCTCCGCTTCCAGCACGCCATTAACCAGCTTGAGAATCCGAAGAGAATTAAGGCTGTCAAAAAAGACATTGCCAGAATTTCCACGATTATCAAGGAAAACGCGATGAAGAACGCGCAGTAATTCTTGGAAGGAGGACGCAAGGTGGAAGAGAGAAACCTCAGAAAAACAAGGGTTGGCACCGTTGTCAGCAACAAGATGGACAAGACCGTTGTTGTTGCGGTAAAAGATAACGTTAGACACCCTCTCTACAAAAAGATCTTGAAACGTACCGTAACATTCAAGGCCCATGACGAGAACAACGCATGCGGTATTGGCGACAGGGTACAGGTTATGGAGACACGCCCGCTGTCCAAGGACAAACACTGGAGAGTTGTCGAAATAATCGAGAAGGCAAAATAGTTTTTATCACAGGCTATCTTGCAAAAGTTTTCTAAAAATAGAAATTTGACTTCAGTACAACCGAAAGGAGGGGACGCACTGTGATACAGATGCAGACCTATCTGAAAGTTGCCGACAATACCGGAGCAAAGGAACTGATGTGCATCCGCGTTCTGGGAGGCACCAGACGCAGATACGCCAACATCGGCGATGTCGTAGTTGCTTCCGTCAAGAAAGCTGCTCCAGGCGGTATGGTTAAAAAAGGCGACGTTGTTAAAGCAGTTATCGTTCGTTCCGTTAAGGGTGTAAGACGTGAAGACGGCACTTATATCCGCTTTGACGAGAACGCAGCTGTCATTATAAGAGAAGATAAAAATCCAAGGGGCACTCGTATTTTTGGCCCAGTGGCGAGAGAACTGAGAGACAAAGATTACCTGAAGATTCTCAGCCTTGCCCCAGAGGTTCTGTAGGAGGTGCTCAAGAGAATGAACGTACACGTTAAAACAGGCGACACCGTTGTTATCCTGTCCGGCAAGGATAAGGGCAAAAAAGGCAAGGTCCTGGCAGTAAGCCCGAAAGAAGGCAAGGTTATCGTCGAAGGCTGCAACATGATCAAAAAGCATGTAAAGCCGCGCCGTATGGGCGAGCAGGGCGGTATCGTTGACGCGGAAGGCGCCATGTATGCCTCCAAGGTAATGCTGGTTTGCCCAAAATGCGGCAAGCCAACCAGAATTGCCCATAAGATCCTGGCAGACGGCACAAAAGCCCGCCTTTGCAAAAACAGCGATTGTGGCGAAACATTCTAATTAGGAGGAGAAAACATGGCAAAGCTTAAAGAGACCTATGTGAAAGATATAGCGCCGGCTTTGTACAAAAAGTTCGGCTATAAAAGCGTCATGCAGATTCCTAAGCTGGATAAGGTAGTCGTAAACGTTGGCTGTGGCGAGGCTAGAGACAACCACAAGATTATCGACGCAATCATGGCAGACCTGGCAACCATCACCGGCCAGAAAGCTGTTCCTTGTGCAGCGAAAAAATCCGTTGCGAACTTCAAACTTCGTGAAGGCATGATTATCGGCGCAAAAGTTACCCTGAGAGGCGACAGAATGTACGAGTTTGTAGACAGACTCTTCAACGTTGCTCTCCCGCGCGTAAGAGACTTCAGAGGCATCAACCCGAACGCTTTTGACGGCCGCGGCAACTACAGCCTGGGACTCAAAGAGCAGTTGATCTTCCCTGAGATCGAATACGACAAGATCGACAAGGTTCGCGGCATGGACATTGCGTTCGTAACAACCGCAAAAACAGACGAGGAATCCCGCGAGCTGCTCACTCTGATGGGCGCTCCGTTCGCGAAGTAAGGAGGAAAAGGTTCAGTGGCTAAAACATCGAAAAAGGTAAGTCAGAAAAGAACACCTAAATACTCTACTCGCGCGTATAATAGATGCAAAATCTGCGGCAGACCACACGCTTATCTGCGCAAATTCGGCATTTGCAGAATTTGCTTCAGAGAGCTGGCTTACAAGGGCCAGATTCCAGGCGTGAAAAAGGCGAGCTGGTAAGCACGAGCAAAGGAGGTTGACGTCATGCAAATTACTGATAAAATCGCTGATATGCTGACTCGTATCAGAAATGCAAACGCAGCGAAACATGACACGGTTGATGTACCATCTTCCAACATGAAAAAAGCAATTGCACAGATTCTCCTGGATGAGGGCTACATCAAAGGCTTCCAGATTGTAGACGATGGTAAGCAGGGAGTTATCCGTATCACCTTGAAATACGGTCTGGGCAAAGAGCCTGTCATCACAGGCCTGCGTAGAGTTTCCAAACCGGGACTGCGCATTTACACCAGCTGCAAGGAAATGCCGAAGGTTATGAATGGCATGGGCATCGCGATTATGTCCACCCCAAAGGGCATCATGACCGACAGACAGGCTCGTGTTGAGAACGTCGGCGGCGAAGTTCTTGCATTTGTTTGGTAAGGAGGTGCACAAGAATGTCTCGAATTGGTAGAAAACCTGTTGTGATCCCTGCAGGGGTTGAGGTAAAACTGGACGGCCACACCCTGACCGTAAAAGGTCCAAAGGGCACCCTGACCAGAACCTTCCACAACAGAATGAACATCGCGGTTGAGAACAACGAGATCATCGTTACCCGTCCAACCGACGACAAAGAGGACAGAAGCTTACACGGCCTTACCAGAACCCTGATCCACAACATGGTGGAGGGTGTCACCAACGGCTTTAAGAAAGAGCTGGAGATCAACGGTGTTGGTTACAGAGCTTCTAAAGAAGGCAAAAACCTGGTCATGATCCTCGGTTACTCCCACAAGGTAGTAATGCCTGAGATCGAAAACATCAGCATCGAGGTACCAGGCCCGAACAAGATCGTGATCAGCGGTCCAGACAAACAGGTCGTAGGACAGTTTGCTGCAAAGGTTCGTGAAAAACGCAAACCGGAGCCATATAAGGGCAAAGGTATCAAATATGTTGACGAAGTTATCATCCGCAAGGAAGGTAAAGCTGGTAAAGGCAAATAATTAAAGGGAGTGAATCGAAATGGTGAAAAAGCTTGATAGCAACGCTGCTCGGCTTAAAAGACACAAAAGAGTCAGAGCAAAGATCAGTGGCACACCTGAGCGTCCACGCCTCAACGTATTCCGCTCCGCAAAACACATCTACGCCCAGATTATTGACGATGTCACCGGAACCACTCTGGTAAGCGCATCTTCGATGGATAAAGGTTTTGAAGGTTTTGGCGGTAACAAGGAAGCAGCCGGCAAGGTTGGCAAGAGCATTGCGAGCAAAGCTCTCGAGAAGGGTATTTCCGAGGTTGTATTTGACCGCAGCGGTTACATTTACCACGGCCGTGTAAAAGAGCTGGCTGAAGCAGCCCGCGAGGGCGGCCTCAAATTCTAACGAGGAGGGATACTTTTGACTCGCATTGACGCTTCTACACTTGAACTGAGTGAGAAAGTAGTAGCCATCAACCGTGTAGCAAAGACGGTTAAGGGCGGCCGTGTCATGAAGTTTGCAGCGCTGGTAGTTGTCGGCGACGGCAACGGCATCGTTGGCTTCGGCACAGGCAAGTCCGCAGAGGTACCGGACGCAATCAGAAAAGGTATCGAGGACGCAAAGAAAAACCTGATCAGAGTTTCTCTGAAAGGCACCACAATCCCGCACGAGATCATCGGCGAGTTCGGCGCAGGCCGCGTGCTGATGAAACCGGCTCCACAGGGTACCGGCGTTATCGCTGGCGGTCCTGTTCGTGCCGTGCTGGAAGTTGTTGGCATCAAGGACATCCGTACCAAGTGCCTGCGCTCCAACAATCCGACCAATGTTGTTAACGCAACCGTTCGTGGTCTGGCAGCGCTGAGAAACGCAGAAGAGGTTGCCGCAATCCGTGGCAAAACTGTAAAAGAAATTCTTGGATAAGGGAGGAAGCAACCATGGCAAACCTGAAGATCAAATTGGTTCGCGGCTTTCAGGGCCGCAAGGATGACCAGATTGCTACCGCTCATTCCCTTGGACTGAGAAAGATCGGCAACGAGGTTATCCAGCCGGATAACGCAGCCACCAAAGGCAAAATCAAAAAGATTTCCCACCTCGTAGAGGTAACCGAAGCTTAAGATAGAGGAGGTGCAGCACAATGAAATTGCACGAACTTTCCCCGGCTCCCGGCTCTACCAAAAAAGCCTTTCGCGTAGGCAGAGGTGCGGGTTCCGGTAACGGTAAAACAGCAGGCAAAGGACACAAGGGCCAGAAAGCCCGTTCCGGCGGCGGCGTACGGCCAGGTTTTGAAGGCGGCCAGATGCCACTGCAGAGACGTATTCCTAAGAGAGGCTTCAACAACATCTTTGCAAAACAGTTCGCTATCGTGAACGTAAGCGACCTGGAGCGTTTTGACAACGATACCGTTGTTACCGAGGAGCTTCTCGTTCAGACCGGCCTGGTTAAAAAGGCGCTGGACGGCGTCAAGATTTTGGGCAACGGCGACCTGAGCAAAAAGCTCACTGTGAATGCCACAGCATTCTCCGCTTCTGCCAAAGAAAAAATTGAAAAGGCAGGCGGAAAGGCTGAGGTGATCTAGGATGTTTGAAACCATCAAAAATGCCTGGAAACTGCCTGACTTAAAGAAAAGAATCTGCTTTACCCTTCTCATCATCGTTGTATTCCGTTTCGGTGCGGCGCTGCCGGTTCCGTTTCTGGACGCTTCGGTGATGCAGGGGTTCGGTGATGGCAACCTGCTGGGATTTTTAAATATGCTCACCGGTGGCGCGTTCCAGAACGCAACGCTGTTTGCACTTTCCATTTCCCCATACATCACCGCATCCATCGTAGTTCAGCTGCTGGCGGTTGCCATTCCTGCTCTTGAGCAGATGGCAAAGGAAGGCGCTGAAGGCCGCAAGAGACTCAACAAGATTTCCCGTTATGTCACCATCGCTCTGGCGCTGATCCAGTCCTATGCTTACTACAGAATGCTGGACAGCCGCGGTGCAGTTATGGATGGTGGAAACACCTTCGGCAATGTGCTCATCTGCCTGACCATCGTCGCCATGTTTACTGCTGGCGCCATGATCTGTGTCTGGCTCGGCGAGCAGATTGATGACAGAGGCATCGGCAACGGTATCTCGATGATCCTGTTTGCCGGTATCGTTTCCAGAGGCTCTTCGGTTGTTGTCATGATGTGGCAGTACCTGGTACTCGGTTACGAGAACCTTGTGGCAGGCGCAACCGCTTTGGGTCTGCGTTACCTGATCGGTGTTCCAGCGCTGGTAGTTATCTTTGTTATCCTGATCGGCTTCATCGTTCTGATGACCAAGGCGGAGCGCAGAATCCCGATCCAGTACGCAAAACGTGTTGTAGGCCGCAAAATGTATGGCGGACAGTCCAGCTACATTCCGGTCAACGTCAACATGTCTGGCGTTATGCCGATCATCTTTGCAAGCTCCCTGATGGCAATCCCTGGAACAATCGCGGCTTTCATTCAGCCGGAAGAGGGAAGCTTCTGGGCAAGCTTTTTGCAGATCTTTAACTACAACAGTGGTTTTTACGCATTTTTGTATTTCATCCTGATCATTGCCTTTGCGTATTTCTATGTGGCCATCCAGTACAATCCAGTTGAGATGGCAAACAACCTCAGAAAGAACAATGGCGCAATCCCAGGCATCCGTCCTGGCAAACCCACTTCAGACTTTATCGGCAGAATCATCTCCAAGGTTACATTGCTTGGCGCGATGTTCTGTGCGGTAGTCGCAATCCTTCCAATCGGCATTGCAGCTCTGACCAATATCCAGGGTGTGTCGCTGGGAGGTACCACCATCATCATTATCGTCGGCGTCGCGCTGGATACTGTAAAACAGCTTGAGTCGGAAATGATGATGCGTCACTATAAAGGTTTCCTGGAATAATTTGTTTCCAGAAAGGGGATCTGTCCTATGAACATTATACTTCTCGGAGCGCCCGGTGCCGGAAAGGGTACCCAGGCGGAAAAAATCTGTGAGTATTGTCATATTCCTCAGATCAGTACCGGCAATATCATCCGCGCGGCTATGAAAAACGGAACAGAGGCCGGTCAAAAGGCACAGGAATTCGTTCATGCAGGTAAACTGGTGCCAGATGCAGTAGTGATTGAAATGGTGAACGAACGTCTGAAACAGGATGATTGCAAAAACGGTTTTATCCTCGACGGTTTTCCTCGGACGGTGCCGCAGGCACAGGCTCTGCAGGAAATGGGCGTCGAGATCGATCATGTGATCGATATTGAAGTTCCTGATGAGACGATCATGCAGCGGCTGACCGGCCGACGCGTGTGCGGCGAGTGCGGCGCATCTTACCACATCATCAACAATCCGCCAAAGGTGGAAAATGTGTGTGACAAGTGCGGTCACGAGCTGATTATCCGCAAGGATGACCACCCGGACACTGTCAAGGACAGGCTGCAGGTTTACCACGAACAGACCGAACCACTTAAAGACTTCTATGAAAAGCGGGGTCTTCTCTATATGATCGAGGGGACCAGACCGGTTGAGCAGGTCACAAAGGACGTGCTCAATGCGTTGGGAGTCCAGTCTGCTTTGGAGGCTTAAACCCCATGGTTGTGCTCAAAACAAGCAAAGAATTATCCGATATGAAGCTCTCCTGCAAAATCAGCGCCCAGGCGCTGCGGCTTGCAGGACAGCTGATTAAACCGGGCGTGTCCACGGCGTATGTGGACAAAATGCTTCATGAGTTCATCCTTGCCCAAGGAGCAAAGCCCACCTTTTTGCACTATGGCGGTTTTCCTGCCGCGTGCTGCATCTCGGTCAACGACGAGGTCATCCACGGCATTCCTTCTGACCGAATCATTCAGGAAGGGGACATCGTCAGCGTCGACGTCGGCGCAGCCATTGGAGGCTACACCGGCGACAACGCGGCAACCTTTGCCGCAGGCAAGGTTACCGCGCAGGCGCAGCGGCTGATGGACGCCACAAGGGAGTGCCTTTACCGGGCAATCCAGGCGGCGCAGCCGGGCAACCGGTTGGGAGACATCGGCTTCGCAGTGCAGTCCTGTGCCGAAAGCCACGGCTTTTCGGTGGTGCGGGACTATGTGGGCCACGGCGTCGGACATGAGCTCCACGAGGACCCAGCGGTGCCAAACTATGGCACACCGGGTCAGGGGCTGAGGCTTTTGCCGGGCATGACCATCGCCATCGAGCCGATGATCAACGCCGAGGGCAGCGCGGTCCGCACAAGACGCGACGGCACGGTGGTGACAAAAAGCGGCAGCCTTTCGGCCCACTTTGAACACACCGTCGCCATCACTTCTTCCGGTCCGGTCATTATGACCAGGCCTTAAGGGTGAAAGAGATGATCAAGCAAGGCTCTATCGTCAAGCCGACAGCCGGCAAAGCACAGAACCGTTACTTTGTGGTGCTGAGCATCGAAGGACGCCGGGCAGCCATCTCGGACGGGAGAAAGAGAAAGCTGCAAAATCCCAAGCAAAAGGGAATTGTCCATTTGCAGGATACCGGCTGCCAGCTGGACCTGTCGGAAGTGACGACCAACAAACAACTCAGAAAAGCATTGCGTGAAAAGGGCTTTTTCAGGGATCCTTCCCTGTAGGGCCAAACGCCAGAAGGAGGTTTTTTACTTGTCCAAGGAAGACGTAATCGAAATTGAAGGCAAGGTTCTGGAAGCTTTGCCGAACGCTCAATTCAAAGTTGAGCTGCCAAACGGCCACGTGATTTTAGCCCACATCTCCGGCAAGCTGAGAATGAACTTCATCAGAATCCTTCCCGGTGATAAGGTGACGGTGGAGATGTCCCCGTACGACCTGCAGAAGGGCCGCATCACCTGGCGTTCCAAATAAATCCAAAGTTAAGGGTAGAAGTTTTTTCCTGGAAAAGGCTTCATGACAAGGAGGTAGTTTCAAATGAAAGTAAGACCTTCCGTTAAACCCATGTGCGAAAAATGCAAAATCATCAAACGCAAAGGACGCATTATGGTAATTTGCAGCAACCCGAAACACAAACAGCGTCAGGGTTAATCGAATCGATCACCCGACACAAAAAGGGATATGCAAGACCGATATAATGGAGGTGCAACAAAAGTATGGCTCGTATCGCTGGTGTAGACCTGCCTCGCGAGAAGCGGATTGAGATCGGACTGACCTATATCTACGGTATCGGCAGAAAGTCCGCAAACGACATCCTGGCGGCAACAGGTGTAAATCCTGATGTCAGAGTCAAGGACATGGACGAGGATGACGTTACAAAGCTCAGAGATTATATTGATAAACATTTTGTTGTTGAGGGCGACCTGCGTCGTGACGTCGCACTTGACATCAAACGTCTGATTGAGATCGGATGCTACAGAGGCGTTCGTCACAGAAAAGGCCTGCCGGTAAGAGGTCAGAGAACCAAGACCAATGCCCGCACAAGAAAAGGCCCGAAGAAGACCATCGCCAACAAGAAGAAGTAAGGGGAGGGATATTGAGAAATGGCTAAAGTTAACAACGCTAAGAAAGCCACCACACCAAGACGTCGTGAGCGCAAAAACATTGAGCGCGGCGCTGCTCATATCCAGTCTACTTTTAACAATACCATTGTTACTATCACAGACACACAGGGCAACGCAATTTCCTGGGCAAGCGCGGGCGGTCTGGGCTTCAGAGGCTCCAGAAAATCCACCCCATTTGCTGCACAGACCGCTGCGGAGACCGCTGCAAAGGCTGCGATGATCCACGGCCTCAAATCTGTGGAAGTATTTGTTAAAGGTCCGGGCGCAGGACGTGAGGCTGCCATCCGCGCACTGCAGGCAGCTGGTCTGGAAGTAAACATGATCAAGGATGTTACTCCAATCCCACACAACGGATGCCGTCCGCCAAAGAGAAGAAGAGTGTAATTAAGGAGGAACCAAAACTATGGCAAAGAACAGACAGCCAGTCCTCAAGCGTTGCAAAACGCTGGGCCTTTCCCCGGCCGTCCTTGGTTACTCCAAGGAGACCCGCCGCAATCCAAAGCAGATGCGCCGCAAACAGTCTGAGTACGGCCTGCAGCTGAATGAGAAACAGAAAGTTAAATTCATCTATGGCGTCCTGGAAAAACAGTTCCACGCTTACTATGAAAAGGCTGAGCGTAAGAACGGCGTAACCGGTGAGATCCTGCTGCAGGAGCTGGAGCGCCGCCTGGACAACGTTGCTTACCGCATGGGCTTTGCCAGCTCCCGCCGCGAGGCTCGTCAGCTGGTAGGTCATGGACACTTCACCGTAAATGGCCATCGCGTAAACATCCCATCCTTCCAGGTAAAACCGGGCGATGTGGTTGCCGTTTGCGAGAAATCCCGCAACAGCACAAAATTTAAGACCCTGGTCGAGGAGCTGGGCAAGAACCCGACTCCAAAGTGGATCGAGAAAGAAGCTGGCTCTTTTGAGGGCAAGATTGCTGCCATGCCAGCCCGCGACGATATCGACTATGAGGTCAACGAGCAACTGATCGTTGAGTTGTACTCCAAATAATAAGGCGCGCTTTCTTTTGGAAAGGACAATTCTTTTTTGGAAGAGGCTCGTCCGTCTTATTGAGTTGGTGAACAAAAATCAATCAGCATGGGAACGCGAAAATAACGGCGGCCCCAAAGCCGCTGCCATTTAAGGGGGGTTAAAATGGTAAAGATAATCGAACCAAAGATTGAGACCGCAGAACTTAAATCTGATGGAACATACGGCAGATTTGTTGTGGAACCGCTTGACAGAGGTTTTGGCATAACATTAGGCAACAGCCTGAGACGTGTGTTGCTCTCCTCGCTTCCTGGTGTTGCAGTCACATCGATTAAAATTGATGGCGTACAACACGAATTCTCAACTATCGAGGGTGTGAAAGAGGACGTCACCGAGATCGTTCTCAACATCAAGGGCCTAACTGCAAAGCTTTATTGCGATGGCCCAAAGATCGTTTACATCAACGCAGAGGGAGAAGGCGAGGTCACTGCCGGTTCCATCCAGTGTGACGCCGACGTTGAGATCCTGGACCCCAGCATGCACATCGCTACCCTGGGACCAAACGCTGTCCTGCGCATGGAGATTGTGCTGGATAAAGGCCAGGGCTATGTTTCTTCTGAAAAGAACAAACAGATTGCCCGGGACAAAAGCAGCGACAAATCCATCCAGGATAAAACCCAGGTGGATAAAATGTCCCTCAATAAGATCTACATCGACAGCATCTACACCCCTGTCTTAAAGGTAAACTATACTGTCGAAAATACGCGTGTTGAACAGATCACCGACTATGACAAGCTGACGCTGGAGGTTTGGACCGACGGCACCATCTCCGCAAAGGAGGCGGTCAGCCTTTCCGCGAAGATCCTGACCCGGCAGCTCAATCATTTTGTTGATCTTTCCGAAGAGGTAAGCAACACCGAGATCATGGACACCCAGGAGGATACCGGCAAAGAGAAGGTTCTGGAAATGACCATCGAGGAACTCGACCTTTCCGTTCGTGCCTTCAACTGCCTCAAGCGCGCGGGTGTCAACACCGTTGCCGACTTGATCAACAAGTCGCAGGATGAGATGATGAAGGTCAGAAACCTGGGTAAAAAGTCTTTGGAAGAGGTTCTTGCAAAGCTCGATTCCCTCGGATTCAGCCTTAACAAGAGTGACGAATAGTTGAGATACATTCCATAATCCATGAAAAAGGAGTGAATTTGGATGCCAGGCACCAGAAAACTCGGCAGAGTTACTGCGAGCAGAACGGCTATGCTTAGAGCAATGGTTACCTTCCTGCTGGAAAACGGCAAGATTGAAACCACAGTTACCAGAGCAAAAGAGGTCAAGGCAATGACTGAAAAGATCATTACCAAGGCTAAAGAAAATGATCTGCATTCCAAGCGTCAGGTTTATTCTTACGTTACAAAGGAAACCGTCGCAAAGAAGGTCTTTGATGAGATTGCTCCAAAATATCAGGAGAGAAATGGCGGTTACTGCCGCATCATCAAGATCGGTCCTCGTCGCGGCGACGCAGCGGAGATGGCGATCATCGAACTGATCTAGGTTATCTGCTTTTTTACGTGGTGGATATACCACCGGATATATCGATATAACCGGTCTTGCGAAAAAATTTTTCGCAAGGGTGGGGACAGAGCGAATGTCCCCTTGACATACACTAAGATTCTGTGCTATTATGTACAGGTAACGATTTTCCATGGCACTTTTCGGGTAAAGCCGATTGTGATCAGGTTGGCTTGTGGATGGACGCATCCGCCTGGTGAGGGTCATGGGGGAAAAAGCTCCGGGACGCCGGAGCTTTTTTCTTATCCTTTTTTCGAAGGAAGGAGCGATGTGGCTGTGATTGACAATCCAACCCTGCAAGTTTTAAACAACCGTGTCTCGCTGCGAGTCTATGACCAGCGGGAAATTTCCCAGGAAACGCTGGACGTCATTCTGGAGGCGATGATGCGCGCCCCAACAGCGGGCAACCAGATGCTGTATTCGGTCATTGTGGTGCGTGACCAAAAGACCAAGGAGATCCTTGCCCAAACCTGTGATCATCAGGCTTTTATCGCCACTGCACCGGTCATCCTGATCTTCTTAGCGGACCATCAGCGCTGGTTTGATTACTACCGCCTCAATGGAGTGGCCGCATATTGCGATCGCGAGGGGCTGCAGTTTGAAGCGCCGCAGGAATCCGACCTGCTGTTGGCCATCGAGGACGCGATGATTGCAGCACAGAACGCGGTCATCGCCGCAGAGTCGATGGGGATCGGCTCCTGCTATATCGGGGATATTGTGGAGAATTATGAGGTGCATCGGGAATTGTTCGACCTGCCGGACTGGGCATTCCCTATTGGTATGCTGTGCCTGGGTTACTACCGTGAGAACCACCTGAAAAAATTGCGCGACCGTTTCGATAAACAATATATTGTTTTCGACGAAAAATATAAACATCTGACCGAGGAGGAGTATCGCCAGATGTTTGCTCAGGAGGAGAAGCGGTATCATCCCGATAATCCATACCGCGCCGACAATTTCGCACAGGCATTTTATGCGCGAAAGACAGGCGCGGCCTTCAGCAAAGAGATGGCGCGTTCAGTTAGAGTGGCGATGAAACAGTGGGACGGCAGGCTGCTCAATGCAAAAGTTTCAAACAAAAAGGATAGTTGATATTAAAATATACAAAGCGTATTTTCTCTATCCAGAAAAATAAAGATCAAAAGAGAAGGGCAAAAGGAAAAACTTTTTGCCCGTTTTTTTTGATTAAACAGATTGTATAAATGATTGATAATATAATAATTATGGACGAATAGAAAGACATAATTCCTGAAATTTGATTCAAATTAGAAGAAAAAAGTATAGTATTTACTATATGGATGTGTTACAATAAAAAATACATAGACCAAACTGTTTTTGGGACAAGGACTTTTTTATAAATCAGTAAAATTTTCAGGAGGAATACGTGGTATGCTTTTGATCAGGCAGGCAGCAGTGTACGCGCCGGAATATCTGGGAGTGCGGGATGTCCTGGTGTGTGGCGGCGTCATCGAAGCGGTGGAGGAACAGATTGAGGGAGAGCTTCCGTTCTGTAAAGTAATCGACGGCAGGGGGAAAAAGTTAACTCCGGGTTTTATTGATCCCCATGTTCACATCACCGGTGGAGGGGGAGAGGGCAGTTTTCATACTCAGGTGCCGCCAGTCAAGCTTTCGGAGCTGCTGCAGGGCGGTGTGACCTCGCTGGTTGGCCTGCTTGGCACCGATGGTATCAGCCGCAATATGGAGAGCCTGTTGGCCCGGGGAAAGGCACTCAAGGAAGAGGGCCTGACCGTCTATCTCTGCACTGGCTCTTACGGCTATCCCAGTGTCACTCTCACCGGGGATATCCGCAAGGATATTATGTTTGTAGAGGAAATTATCGGCGTCAAGCTGGCCCTCTCCGATCACCGCGCGCCCAATGTCACACTGGATGAGCTGGTCCGCCTGGCCAGCGACGCGCGGGTGGCGGGTATGCTTTCCGGCAAGTGCGGGATGATCACCTTACATATGGGCAGCGATGACCGCACACTGTCGTTGGTTGAGCAGGCGCTGGAGACAACCTCGATCCCGATTAAAATTTTCCATCCCACCCACGTCACCCGCAGCCGCAAGCTGATGGAGGATGCATTTGCCTTCGCGCGTAAAGGCGGTTATATTGATATGACCTGCGGCAGCAAAGGGGAGAGCGCCCCGTCGCTTTGCGTGATGAGGGCAAAGGAGCAGGGAGTGCCGATGCAAAATATCACCTTCAGTTCAGATGGCATGGGCAGCTGGTCGACTTACGATGAGGCCGGCAATCTTTTGCGCATCGGCTACTCGGCGGTCGACACCGTCTATCAGGAGATCAAGCGGCTGGTGCAGGAATATAAGATGCCGCTGGAGGAGGCGCTCTGCTTTGGAACCAGCAATACCGCCCGCGCGCTTGAGATTGAACGCAAAAAGGGCCACATCGCGCCCGGCATGGATGCGGACCTGCTGCTGATGGACGAGGATCTGACGATGAACACCGTCATTGCCGGCGGTCAGATCATGATGGAGAACCATGTCCTGCTCAAGAAGGGAACATACGAAGCAGAATAGAAGTGTACGGATGGCTTTCTGGTGAGGAATTTTCCCTGCCAGAAAGCCATTTTTGATAGAAAGAATTTCTTGCCCGAAAGCAGCTGCTTTCTTTGCAATAAACTGAAAAATTTTCCGCAGACTTTCATAAAATTTTACAAAAAACCGGCAGAAATCGAGGTTGAGATGTGCTATAATGATGTTGTCAATAATCAAGCAGGAGTTGACGGAGCAATGACTTATCAGAGAGAGACCCTATCTTGTAAAGAGGTACAACACAACGGCTGGTTTTGCTGAGAGCGTGCGAGTTTTGCGCCCGCTGTTGGTAAACCGGCCTTTTTGTTTGAGCGAAAGGAGTGCTTTTTCATGATTCCATGTAAGAAAACCTGTGCGGATTATTACGAGGGCTGCCATAAAAACTGCGAGAGATGGAAGCATTTTCTGCAGCAGAGCAGCGCCGAAAGGAAGGAGAAAAAAGCGTATCTGAACGCTTACAACGAGCTGTGCAGCACCATCGTCCGCCAGTGCCGCGCCAATACGCTGCGGCATTCCTATTGGGCATAAAGGTGCAGCAGAACAGTAAAATATGAGATCTGGAAATCCCCGCAGGCGATATTTGCCTGCGGGGAATTTTTGCTGTTAGGGAATATGTTAGCGCTTTTCTTCCTCTGCACTCCAGGAAGAAAAGCCCTTTTTTAGCACCTTTAAAGATAGGTCATACAGCTGCGCATAGCGCTCAGGGTCTTTGCTTCGTTCACAAAAGGATTGTAGAATGGTGGGGATGACCATGACAAAGGCCATCATGAGATATTTGTTTTCCCGAATCAGAGGGTCAATCCCTTCCGCATCAAAAAAGCTGTAGTCATAGATGGTCATAAATTTTTGCCCAATCAAATATTCAAAGGTCCATTCTCTCTTGATATCAAGGGGGGCTTTGTTGAAATTTTCAACAAAGATCTCGTTGTAAAATTTCATGTTTTGTCTTGTCTTGGTGAAGGTGGCAGTGCTGCGCTCCTCCCGTTTGTCGCTGAGAAGGTTCAATTTTTTGTGCTCGGAAACAGATTCTTCCAACAGGCCGTCCAGGTAGGAGGAGAGGATGAAGAAATAAAGATCCTTTTTATCTTCAAAATATTGGTAAAAGCTGCCGGTCGGTATTTCCATGCACTTGATAAGATGGTTGATGCTGATGTCCCGGTAGGGTGCTTTGGCAAATTCGTTGGTTGCTGCCGTGATGATTTGGTCTTTTTTGGCCTGCGGTAGGTTGAAGAAAGTTTGTTTTGGCATGTCTTTTTCCTTTCTGTCACGTATAATGGGTCCCGATGCGACTTCATTATAGCATTTTTGGAGCGAAAACAAAATAAAAATGTCGAAAAATTGAAAAATGTGAATAAAATTAATTGACAAACAGAGATTTTTTTGCTATCATACTTACAAGATACGGAATATGAATTTATTCATATGAATAAATTCATATAGGGATAGTATATCGCTGACGCAGTTTATTTTCAAGGGAGGGGAAGAAAAATGTTTGTTCTAAAAGGCGGCATGATCTGGGACGGACTGGGAGGAAGTCCTTACCGTGCGGACATGCTGGTGGAGCAGGGAAAGATAGCGCAGATTGCACCCGACATTTGCTGTGAAGAGGCGCAGCAAATCGACGTGAGTGACTGCATGGTGCTGCCGGGCTTCATCGATTCGCTGAATATCTATGGCTGCAAAGGTCCTGGCTGGGGGGACAACGACCTGGCCGAACATTCGGACCCGGTGCTGCCGCAGATGAACGCAGTGTTTGCGTTTGATCAGGACAGCATGTGTTTCCAGCAGCTTTACCGATATGGGGTGACAGCGAGCGGAATTTCCCCTTCTCCGGCCAATGTTTTGGCCGGTAAGGCAGCAGCATTTTATACATACGGCAGTCATCCTTACCGGATGTTGATTCGGGAAGAGGTTGCCCAGGTCGCTTCGGTGACTGGCGCGACGAAAAAGCCTTACTCGGTACAAAACCGCATGCCGATGACCCGAATGGGTTCCTTCTCCCTTCTGCGGGAAGCCTTGCAGAAAGCACAGAGCTACGACCCGGAAAAAGGATACGATCCAAAATCAGATGCACTGCTCCCGGTGCTGGCTGGGAAGGTGCCGCTGATTGTCCATTGTGCCAGCAAGGCAGAGATGGAGGGCGTTCTCCATCTGATCAAGGAATTCCCTTCTGTGCAGTTGGTGCTTGCGCAGGCCTATGGACTGGATGCGCATTTTGAGGAGGTTGCCTCCGGCAAAGTAGCGGTGATGCTTGGGGACTTGACCGACGGCTTTAATCGTTACAATGCGCAGGTGGATTGGAAAGCGCTGAAAGCTTTGCTGCAGCAGGGCGTACGGATTGCCTGCACCTGCTGTTCCGATGGCTTTGCTTCTGGAAAAGAGTCGCTTTTGTGGAACGGCATTTTGTGGCACAAACATGGGATCGATGAAAACCAGGTGCTGCAAGCGATGACCTCCACGCCGGCACAGCTGCTGGGAATCGATGAGATTACCGGTTCACTGGAACAAGGAAAGAGCGCGGACTTTAGCGTCTGGACAGCAAATCCTTTGACCACCTATCAGGCTGCTTTAAAAATGGTCTGCATCCAGGGAGAAAATCTCTTGGAGAAAGGGAGGGAAACGTCGTGCTGGTAATCAGAAATGCAAAGATTTATACCTGTGCCGGAAAAATTTATGAGCAGGCAGATATCCTGATTGATGGACAGAAAATTGCGGCGATAGGAGAGAATCTGGATGTGCCTCCGCAGACAAAAAGCATTGATGCCGATGGACTGGTAGCGATGCCGGGCATTGTCGATGCGCACAGCCATGTCGGTTTGTTTGGAGATGGCAGCGGGCAGGACGCCAACGAAATGACCGCCAATGCCACACCAGAGGTGGAATCTTACTACGGAATTGACATCGGCGACAAGGCGTTTCAGCGGGTGTGCCGGGCTGGCATTACCGTCTCGGCAATTCCGCCAGGAAGTGGAAACGTCATCGGAGGCATGGTCTGTGCGGTTAAATCCTACGGCGATTCGTTGGAAAAGATGTGCATCAAAAATCCAGTTGCTCTGAAGATGGCGCTGGGCGGGAATCCCAAGGGGGTCTATGGCAAGCGCAACCAGATGCCCATGACCCGGATGGGCGTCGCGGAGATCATTCGAGAAAACCTGATTCGTGCAAAGGAGTATCTTGCCAAGCAGCAGAGAGGCGAAGCGGTCGAGTACCATCAGGGAATGGAGAACCTGTGCAAGGTGCTGCGCCGGGAAATCCCGATGAAGGTCCACTGTGAGCAGTTTGACATGCTGACCATCCTGCGCATCGCAGAGGAGTTCGACGTGGAGCTCACCATTGAGCACGCGTGGGGAGCAAGCGATTTCTATGATGATATTGCAGCATCCAAAAATCTGCGAGGAATTATCTTCGGACCGATCGGTGTTTACCTGACACCGGGAGAGTGTGGCAAGGTGGACATCGATAGCTTGATTGAACTAGATCGCAGGGGAGTCTGTTGCTCCATCATGACAGATGGTCCGGTTATGAACCCCGACCTGATCGTCTGCCAAGCAGGTGAACTTGTTCGCTTTGGTATGGATCAGCAAAAAGCGTTGCAGATGCTGACCATTAATCCCGCAAAAATTTTGGGATTGGAGGACCGCATCGGTTCGCTGGAAAAGGGAAAGGATGCCGATGTCGTTCTCTTCCGGGGGGAACCGGCGATTGACACAGCGGCTCGGGTTGTCTGCACCATCGTAAATGGAGAGATTGCCTATCAGGAATAGGAGGTGGGTGTGTTGGATATGCAGCAGAGATATGAATCTGCGGCGGCATTTTACCGTGCCTGCAGCAAAAAGTGCGTTCTCAACGAACGGCCGGAGATTCATTTTATCAAGGACAGCGCCAATTTCTGGTACTGTGCAGATGTGTGGCAGCGGGAGCAGGAGGGAGAAAGGAAGGCGAGCAAAGAGTATATTCTGTATGACTTTGCATGCAATCAGAAGGTCCCGCTCTTTGACAGGAAGAAGCTCATGTCAGCACTGGAGCCATATTTGCCGCAGCCACTCGATGAGGAGCAGGAGCTGCCGTTGGAAAATATCAGCTTTGAGGGAAAGAATCATCTCTACTTTACCGTTCGAGATCGGGTGGGAGAATTTTGCTACGACACCGAAGCAGGCAGCTTGACCCGCCTGGAGTTTGCGCTGCACGATCCAGAGGAGGTGACCTCGCCCGACCACAAGCAGTCGGTTTTGATTCACGAGCACAACCTTTTCCTGCGGGACAACAGAACCGGCGTGGAGAAGCAGATGAGCTTTGACGGCTGCCAGGATATCGATTGGGGAAGGCGTTTCCTGCCGACCAGCGACCTCTTTTTAAACGAAAAACCATCAAAGCAAAAACCGGCAGTGGTCTGGTCCCCAAACGGAAGATACTTTTTGACCTACCGCACTGACCGCAGGCTGCTGGGAACGCTGGGACTGGTGCAGTCGGTTCCCAAAAAGGGAGGTAGCCGCCCAAATCATCCGGAATACCGGTATGCGATTCCCGGCGACGAGCATATCCTGGAGGCAGAAGTTTTTGTTGGAGATGCACAGGAGGGAACCCTGAAGAAGGTCCTGCTGGAAGAGCAGCCGCTGATCCTCTATCTGCTGGCAATGTTCGATGCCGATGGCGGGCAGGTCAAGTGGACCAAGGACACCGATGAGGCTTACCTGGTGCGTTATGACAGATTTTTCAAGACCATCCGTTGTATACTGATTGATGCAAGGACCGCCTCGGCTAAGGTCATCATGGAGGAGACCTACAAGACCTTTGGATTTGTCGAATATTACGGCAGCGCCTCGCAGGAACATTATTCCGAGATGAGCATGCATTATCTGCCGGCCACCCACGAGCTGCTCTGGCATTCCGAGCTGGATGGCTGGTCCACCCTGTGGCTGATCGACCTGACAACCGGGAAGAAAAAGCAGCGCTATACAGCGGACGGGGAAACCTTCCGGCGGCTAAAATATGTCGACGAAAAGGCGCGGAAAATTTACTTCACAGCAGGCGGCGTCGACAAGGAGATTGACCCGTACTACCAGGAGCTGTTTGTCTGCGATATGGATACAGCACAGCGGCAGCAGCTTTCGACCGAAAAGCAGGAGCACTTCATCTGCTTCCAACCGGATGGACTTTACTATGTGGACACCCATTCTACCGTTCAGACCCTGCCGGTGACCCAGGTCAACCGCATAGATGGAACGCCGCTGCTATTGCTGGAGCAGGCGGACATCAGCATGATCGAGGAGCTCTACATCCAGCCGGAGCCGTTTGAGGCGCTGGCAAGGGACGGCAAGACTAAAATCTACGGCCTTATCATCAAGCCAGAGGATTTTGACCCCGCGAAAAAATATCCGGTAGTCGATTACATCTATGGCGGTGCGCAGCGCATCAATACCCCAAAGGCGTTTGAGTTGAACTGGGTGGAAGGAGCACTTCCCTATGGCGGGCTGGAATATCTGGCACATCTGGGATTTGTTGGAGTGATTGTAGACGGACTGGCGACGCCGCTGCGCAGCAAGGAGATCCACGATTACATCTATGAAAAGGCGGAAGAATGCTGTGGCTTGGCCGACCATGTAGCGGCTATCCGGCAGCTGGGAGAGCAATTTCCCTGGATCGATACCGACCGCGTCGGCATCTGGGGCGCTTCCGGAGGCGGATATGCAACCGCGAGAGCGCTGCTGGAGTTCGGCGACTTTTACAAGGTGGGTGTCTCGATGTGCGGCAATCACGATCAGGCAATCTACCATGCCCATTGGGGCGAGCGCTGGATTGGGCCGTACAGTGAGGAAAAATATTACCGTCAGGCCAACCACCATTTTGCAAAAAATTTGAGAGGAAAACTGTTTTTAATTCACGGAGACATGGATGACAATGTCCATCCCGCCGCTACGCTCGAGCTGATGGCAGCCCTGATCGAAGCGAATAAGGATTTTGACAGCTTGATCTTCCCAAACAGTGCGCATGGCGTATCCCGATTTCATTACGTCATCCGCAAAAAGTGGGACTATTTTGTCACACACCTGTTGGGGGAGCAGCCGCCAAAGGAGTTTGTCATTCAGCCCGATGAAAATAAGAAGAATGGATCCAAGGAGGAGAGAATATGAAAAAAAGAAGATTGCTTGCTTTATTGGCAGCGTGTGTGATGCTTCTGACATCCTGCGGCAGTCCGCAGGCCAGCAATGAGGGCAGTCAGGGCAGCGAGCCTTCCAGCAGCGAAACGGTTGAGAGTGGAGAGGATACCCAGAGCGCAGAAGCAGAGTATACCGGACCGAAAGATTACCGCGGTTGGACCACCTCGATGGCTACCTTTAACCCACAGATGTACACCAATTCCAAGACCTTCATGAACCTGGGTACTTTTGTGGCGATGATGGCCGACAAGAATGGGGAGAACACGCTGGAGTTTGTTCCACACCATGCTTCGGAGCTGCCGACTAGCTCGGATGGAGGCACAACCTGGAACGTTAAGATTCGTGAAGGCCTTACCTGGAGCGACGGAACCCCACTGGACGCTACCGACTATGAATATACCATGAAAATGCTGGTTGACCCCAAACTAGTCAACAAAAACGCTACCTACATGTTTGAGCCATGCGTCGTTCTGAATGCAGAGGCCTACTTCAAGGGAGAATGCGAGTGGGAAGATGTTGGCGTCAAATTGATCAATGATCACGAACTGGAAATCACCCTGCAGTATCCGGCGACCGAGCTGGACTTCTACACCACTATCGGAACGCTCATCTGGCCGGTGCAGGAGGAGATGTATGAGGCCTGCATGAACGAGGACCGGACCAGCACCACCTATGGCACCACGCTGGAGACCACCCCTTCTGCTGGTATGTTCACCCTGACCGAGTGGATTACCGATGGCCACGATAAGTTTGTCCGCAACGACGATGACCCACTGGTACAGGAAGGCTACATCAAGATCGACAGCATGACCAGAAGATACATCAGCCAGAACGCTACCCGTGAGGAGATGTTCTTTAAAGGGGAGCTGGATAACCATTCGCTGACCGGAGAGACCTATGTTCAGTACAAGAATGACCCCCGCGCTTACCCAATGCGCTCGCCTAACGTTTGGGGCTACTTTGTAAATGGCGCTTCCGACAACCCGATTATGCAGAACAAGGATTTCCGCAACGCCCTGTACTATGGCACCCCAAGAGAGAGCATTGCAGAAGATGTCTATAAGCTGTATCCGGCAGCACCTTATATCGTATCGACCGCCATCTATGTAGGTGACCCGATCTCCGGCGGTGAATATTACCGCGACACCGAGGCTGCGAAAGCCGTTACAGAAAAATATGCGACCGATCCAGAAAAGGCCAAGGAGCTGTTCGACAAAGCTTATGAGGCAAACGGCGGAACTCCAGTATCGGTTGAGTACATCTACTTTGAGGGCCAGGAGGATCAGAAGCGCCAGGCAGAGATCCTGCAGGAGACCTTCGAGAATCTGTTTGGCAAGGATCGCTTCACGATGACCCTGCGCGCTATGCCGCCGTCTTCCGCCTATGATGTATACAGAAGCGGCGACTATGACCTGGGCCTGGGCGTGCGCCTTGCAAATGAGTTTAACCCTTGGGCGACCATGAACGTCTGGACCAGCGACTATGCGGACAAATATATCACCGGCTTTGCAAGCGAGGAATTTGATCAGCTGCAGTTTGACTGCGTCTACGGCGACCTGGTCAACGATGAGCAGGGCAGAGTGGAAGCTCTGGCCAGAATGGAAGAATTGCTGCTGGATTACGGCGCGTTTGTTCCGGTTATGCAGAACGACAACACCGTCATGTACAGCGACCGTGTAACTCTGGCAACACAGGAATATCTGCCGTTTATCGGATATGCGGTAAACCAGTGTGATCTGACTGCCGAGTAGCACAATCTAATAATACCGTACCCTTACAAGGGTACGGTATTATTGTAAGTACCTGAAGAAAGGAGAATGGCTTTGCTTCAATATATTGTCAAGCGTATTGTGGCGATGGTCATCACGCTGTTTATTATCATCAGCCTGAGTTTTTTTGCGATCCGGCTGATCCCAGGCGATGTGGCGGGAGAAAATGCAGCCCCGGAAATTAAGGAAGCGATGGAGGCAAGGTATCATCTGGATAAACCCTTGGGGGAACAGTATGCCATCTTTATCAAAAACTTTCTATCCTTCGACTTTGGTGAGTCGATGACACTCTATCCGCGCCGTCCGGTTTTCGCAATTATTCGGGATAAGATTCCGCTGACGCTGATGCTCAATATCTTCTCGCTGTGTTTGACCATCCCGGTGGGACTTGCCTGCGGCATCGCAGCGGCGCTGAAAAAGAATACAATTGTTGACCATGTGATTTCGGCGATGGTTGTCTTCAACGTTTCGGTGCCGGCCTTCGTCTTTGCGACGCTGCTGCAGTATGTGTTCGCCTACAAGCTAGAGTGGTTCCCGTTTTTGCTGGAGCTGGATTCCAGCTTTTCCCTCTCCAAATTTGCTTCGATGATCCTGCCAATCCTGGCACTTTCCTTTGGCGGCATTGCGACCATCACCCGCTATATGCGCGCCGAGCTGTTCGAGGCACTGAATTCGGAATACATGTTGCTTTCCAAAGCGAAGGGCCTCTCCCGTGTACAGTCCACCTTGCGGCACGCGTTGCGCAACTCCTTTATCCCGTTGTGCAACGTCATCATCCCAATGTTTATGAACCTGCTGGGAGGCTCGATGGTTGTCGAAAACATCTTCGGTATCCCTGGCATCGGTTCGCTGACCGCTTCGTCAATCCAAACCTCAGACTATTATCTGACCATTGCGGTTCTGTTTTTCTATTCCATCATCGGATTGACTTCGATGTTGCTGGTTGACCTGTCCTACGGAATTGTAGACCCAAGAATTAGAATCGGAGGAGGGAAGGCTCGTGAGTAAGAAACCCAAAAAGCTGGAGGTTGCAAAGCCGCTGGATGCAGAGCAGATTGCGCAGGAAAAAATTCCGCAGGAGATGTTTGAGCAGGTAGCGGGAGAAAAGATCTATGACCAGCAGATGGAAGGCGAGGCAATCGGCTTTTTTAAGGACGCTTACCTGCGCTTTAAAAAGAACAAAGCGGCCATCGGTGCGGCCTGGATCATTTTGTTCATCATCCTGATGGCAATTTTTGCCCCCATGCTGAGCCCTTACCATTTCCGCGAACAGCATACCAGCTTTGGAACGCTGCCGCCAAGGATTCCATTTTTGGAAAATCTCGGCATCGCCGACGGCTGTGTCACAATGGATATCTTTGAAGCGGACCTGGAGGAATACGGGGACGCGGTCAAGGAGATCAAGAGCGAGTACATCTGGAATTATAAGGGACGGGAAATCAAAAAGGTTGTTGCCGATATCGACATGTATGAGTACAGGGGTGCCAAAGACCACTACTTCATTTTTGGCACCGACAATATTGGCCGTGACCTGTTCGTCAGGCTGTGGCGAGGCACCCGTATATCGCTGCTGATCGGTTTTGTTTCGGTTTTGATTAACTGTCTGATCGGCGTCACCTACGGCTCCATTTCCGGTTACTATGGCGGAAAGGTGGACATGGTGATGCAGCGTATCGCCGAAATTTTAGGTGGCATTCCGTTTTTGGTCATGTCCATCCTGTTTATTATGGTGCTGGGTGCGGGAGTCTCGTCCTTTATCCTGGTGTTGATCATCACCGGATGGATTGGCATGAGCCGAATGATCCGCGCACAGTTTTACCGGTACAAGGATTATGAATATGTTATGGCGTCGCGTACCATGGGCGCAAGGGATCGCACTCTGATCTTCCGCCACATCCTGCCCAACGCCATCGGCCCGATTATCACCCAGGCCACCTTTGCGGTGCCGTCGGCAATCTTTTCTGAATCCTTCCTGTCCTATCTGGGACTCGGCATCCAGGCACCGGAACCTTCTATCGGCGTCCTGCTGGCGGAGGGACAGCGCGTGTTGACCAGCAGTCCCCATCTGACGCTCTTCCCGGCGCTGGTCGTCTCGGCGCTGATGCTGGCCTTCAACATGTTCGGCAATGGCCTGCGCGACGCATTTGACCCCAGAATGAGGGGACTGTAATTCGAATTTGAGGAGGAAATCGACATGGCTACCATTCAGCAATATTTCAGCATCGGCTCCTGCACCTCGGCAAGATGGCTTACTGCCGATGAGTTTGTATACCTGAGCACCCAAAGCGGCGTCAACCAGATTTGGAAAAAATCGCTGGCGACCAGCAAGGAAGAACAGCTGACTTTTTTTGAAGAGCGCGTTTGGAGCATCCACGTCAGTGGTGAAAATATCTTCTTCACCATGGACTTGGGCGGCAACGAACAGGAGCAAATTTACAAGCTCCCCAAGGGAGGAGAGGCAAAGAATCTGACCCGGAACAATGCGGCGCGCCACCAGTTTGGCGGGGTGAAGCCGGATGGAAAGACAGTTGTCTTTGCCTGCAACGCGCGCAATCCCCACAGCTTTGACCTGTGCGAGCTGGACAGTGAGAGCGGACAGCAGAGAATCCTGCTGCAAAACACCGACAGCTACAACACCCCGGCAGCTCTTTCGCCGAACGGAAAATATCTGCTCTACAATAAGCTGAAAGCGCAGTCGGACAACTGTCTGTGGATGCTGGATACTGAGGAGGGAACTGCCCAGAAAATTGACCCGCAGGCGGACTTTGCCCAGTACACCAACCCTACTTGGAAGAAGGACAGCAGCGGTTTTTACTTCCTGACTGACAAGGACAGCGAATACAAATACCTTGCCTATTACGATGTGGCCGATGCCAAAATCACCAAGATTTATGAGGAAGGCTGGGATATCGAGGATGTCAGCCTGAGCTGTGACGACCGGTATCTGGCGGTGAAGATCAACCGCGACGGCTACAGTGTACTGGAAATTTACAACACAGAAAAGGGTGTTTTTGAAAATCTGCCTTCCCTTCCTAAAGGCGTGATGGGCTATTATGGATGCAGCTGGTCGCCGAGTGGACACCGTTTGTTGGTAACTCTGACCAGCGGGCAGCGTCCTGCGGATATTTGGATGCTGGATGTGGACTGCGACAAGGTGGAGAGAATGACCTTCACTGACCTGCAGGGCATCGAAAAGGATGATCTGGTAGAGCCAACGCTGTGCCATTTTCAGTCCTTTGACGGATTGACCATTCCGTACTGGCTGTATCAGGGCAAAGGTAACGACGGCAGCAAGGGTGTTGTTGTTGAGATTCACGGAGGCCCAGAGGGACAAGAGCGACCGATGTTTTCCCCGATGCTCCAGTATCTGGTCGGGGAAGGACTGACAATCGTTGCGCCAAATGTCCGCGGCTCTACCGGTTACGGCAAGACCTATCACCATCTGGACGATGTGGAGAAGCGTCTGGACAGCGTCCACGACGCCGCCTGCTTGGCAGAGCATCTGGTGCAGGCGGGAATTGCGCCGAAGGGAAAGATCGCGGTAATGGGCGCCAGCTACGGCGGCTACATGACCCTCTCCTGCGTCACCCGTTACCCGGATTTGTGGGCGGCGGGCGTGGATACCGTGGGAATGTCCAACCTGGAAACCTTCCTGGAAAATACAGCCGATTACCGTCGGGCGCATCGGGAGAGCGAGTACGGCAGCTTGGCCAACCACCGGCAGATCCTGCGGGAGGTGTCTCCGATCCACAAGGTTGACCAGATTACAGCTGCGCTGATGGTGGTGCACGGCGCAAACGATCCGCGTGTCCCGGTTGGGGAGGCGGAGCAGATTGTCAAGAGCCTGCGTGACCGGAATGTGCCGGTGGAGTATCTCTGCTACCCCGATGAAGGGCACGGGCTCTCCAAGCGCAAAAACCAGTTTGACTGCTACCCGAAGGTTGCGGCGTTTTTGAAAAAGCACCTCGAAATGGAGTGATTCGGTAAAGGAGGAATTGCTTTGGAAAAAATACTAGAAGTAAAGGATCTGCACATTCATTTTAACGCCTTTGCCGGCGCCGTGCGGGCCATTCGCGGCGTGAATTTTCACCTGAACAAGGGGGAGACGCTGGCCATTGTGGGAGAGTCCGGCTCGGGCAAATCGGTCACGACCAAAGCGGTGACCAGGATCCTGCCGGACAACGCGGTGATCGACAGCGGCGAGATTTACTATAAAGGGCAGGACCTGCTCAAGCTCAGTGAGAAGGAATTTACCAACATCCGCGGCAGCCAGATCAGCTTGATCTTTCAGGACCCTCTTTCTGCGCTGGACCCGGTCATGAAGATCGGCAAGCAGATTATGGAGACGCTGATTCTCAAGCAGAAGATGCCAAAGGAGCAGGCAAAGCAGACAGCCCTGGAGCTGATGAAGGCGGTAGGAATTCCCAACGCGGAAAAACGTTTTTATGAATATCCCTTCCAATTCTCCGGCGGTATGCGGCAGAGGATCGTCATCGCCATTGCGCTGGCCTGCAATCCGGAACTGCTGATCTGCGATGAGCCGACCACCGCGCTGGATGTCACCATCCAGTCGCAGATCTTGGAACTGATTAAGAAAATTCAAAAAGAGAAGAACCTGTCGGTTATCTTCATCACCCACGACCTGGGCGTCGTGGCCAACATGGCGGACCGCGTCTATGTGATGTATGCCGGCAAGATCGTGGAGGAGGGGACGGTAGAGGACATCTTCTATGACCCCAAGCATCCTTATACCTGGAGCCTGCTTGCCTCGATGCCAAATCTGGACACCAAGGGCGGGGATAAGCTGATGGTCATCCCCGGCACGCCGCCCAACATGCTCTATCCGCCCAAAGGGGATGCGTTTGCGCCCCGCAACCGGTATGCGATGAAGATTGATTTTGAGCGGGAGCCGCCAATGTTTAAGGTGTCGGACACCCACTATGCGGCGACCTGGCTGTTGCATCCGGATGCGCCGAAGGTGGAGATGCCGCAGGCGCTTCAAAAAAGAATTCAGCAGCAGCTAAAGGAGGCGGGAAGAGAGAATGGATAACAAGCCTATTCTGGAAGTAAAACACCTCTGCAAATATTTTTCCAGCAAAAATGCGGTTATGAAGGCGGTCGACGACGTCAACTTCCAGATCTTTAAGGGGGAAACCTTCGGCCTGGTCGGCGAGTCGGGCTGCGGCAAGACGACCACCGGCCGCACCATCATCCGGCTTTACAAACCGACCTCCGGCGAGGTGTGGTTTAACGGTGCCAGGATTGATGGACAGCTCAACAAGGAAGAGACAAGAGCGGTGACCAGCAAGATGCAGATGATCTTTCAGGATCCAGTTGCGTCGCTCAACCCCCGCATGACGGTGGAGGAGATTATCACAGAGGGCGCCAAGATCAACGGCATCTTTCACTCCAAAGAGGAGCTGAAAGAGAACGTCAAAAAGATGCTGGAGCTGGTCGGCCTAACATCGGAGCACGCCACCCGTTATCCGCATGAGTTTTCCGGCGGACAGAGGCAGCGCATCTGCATCGCGCGGGCGCTGATCACCAAACCGGACCTGATTATTGCGGATGAGCCGATTTCGGCACTGGACGTCTCCATTCAGGCGCAGGTGCTCAACCTACTCAACGATCTGCGCCATGAACTGGGGCTGACCATCCTGTTCATCGCACATGACCTTTCGGTTGTCAAATATTTTTCCGAGCGGGTAGCGGTAATGAACCGCGGCCGCATTGTGGAGATGGCCCCGTCCGAGCTGCTCTATCAAAATCCAGTTCACCCCTACACCCGGTCGCTGCTCTCGGCAATCCCTATCCCCAATCCGATTCTGGAGAAGAAGCGGGTGCGTTTTTCGTACGACCCGGCGATGCACGTTTATGACGAGCAGAATCAGCCGCAGATGATCGAGGTTGAACCGGGGCATCTGGTCTTCCTTTCCCAGAAAGAGTATCAGGAGTATCTGGAGGCAAAAAAACATGAAGGGTAAAGCGCTGGACAAACGGGAGCTTTTAAAAAATCTGGTCTGGATGGTGGTACTGACTGCCGGCATTGCCCTGTACTATGGGTGGCTGTATGGTCAGTTGCTGCTGGGAAGCGCAGTCTTTCTGTCCGGGTTGCTGTTTTTCTGCATTGGACTTTGGCGGGTGGTGCGCCACCTGGGGCTGTTTGATTCCACCATCTATGGAACTAAGCGCCTGTTTGGAAAGACAAAAGTCGACTTTGTCGAGTATCTGGAGCAGAACCCGTACCGGCAAAGTTTCTGGGAAGCGCTTCTCCTGGGCTTTTTGTTTATGGCAATTTCCTTCTGTTTTTGATATTATTTCCTACCTTCGCAAAAACCCCCGCAGCGAAAATCCTATTCGCTGCGGGGGTTTTGCTGCATAGGGCAGTTTTATAACGATTTGAGTTTTTCCAAAATGACCTCGTCGGCGGGGCAGAAGGTAAACCGGCCGATCTCGCTAGGCGTGATCCAGCGCATGTCCTGGTGCTCCAGAAGCTGCGGGATACCCGAGCGGATGGAGGCATTCAAGAGGGTGAGGTGCACCGTCAGGTCGGGGTAGGTGTGGGTGACTTCCATAAAGACCTCGCCGGGCTGGACGGTGATGCTAAGCTCCTCCCGACACTCGCGGATCAAAGCCTCTTCCTTGCTCTCTCCCGGCTCCACCTTGCCGCCGACAAATTCCCACAGAGAGCCGCGCGCCTTGTGGCGGGGGCGCTGGCAGATCAGAAAGCGGCTGCCTTTCCAGATCAGGGCGGCGACCACCTCGGTCGGGATGATATTCTTATCCAATGCAGGTCATCACCTCGTCGAGCGGTTTGCGCTTTTTGGGGCGCAGCGCGTCGGTGGCGGCATAGCCGACTGCAATCACCAGCAGCACCCGTTTGGGCTCGGTGATGCCCAGGCTGTCCAGCAGCATCTTCTGGTCGAAGGAGCCCATGATGCAGGTGGAAAGTCCCTGCTGGGTGGCGGCGTAGCACAGCTGAGAGACCGACAGGCCGATATCGATGTGGGCGTATTTCTGGTTCGGCTCCTTGCCGCCGATCAGGTAGGCGTCCTCCTCACAGACGATGACAAAGGCCGGGCAGTTGTTGGTGAACTTATTTAAGCCGGCGGTCTGGGTGGCTGCGGCGACCAGCGGGGATTTTTCCGGGTCGTTGACCACGATGTAGCTCCACGGCTGGGAGTTGCAGGCCGAGGGGGCCAGCTGCGCGGTCTGGATACACTTGACCAGCTGCTCCCTGGTGGGGCGGCGGTCTGGGTTATAGTTGCGGCAGCTCTCGCGGCTGCTGACAAGCTCAAAATAATCGGACATGGCAAAGACTCCTTTCAGGTGGGCTGCACGACAGGCAGGTTTACTCCTTGTCGGCTTTTTCGGCTTTTTGTTTTTTCTTGAGTGCCCGCTCCCGCTGCGCCTCCTCCAGAATTTTGTCCGCGTCCTTGCGCAGCAGGTAGATGCAGGCGCCGCATCCGCCGACCAGCAGGTCGAAGAAGAGAATATCCAGCAGCGAAGGCAGTCTGCCGTTGTAGCGCAGGCTGGTCAGGGTAACCAGGATGGTTGTGACAACGACCAGGGACACGATCCAAAATTTGGGGGACTGAATGCGCTTTTTGCGCGGGGGGACCTCACAGGAGGTATCGGGCTGTTTTTCTTCGGTCATGATTTTCCCTCCAAGGGTGGGTTTTGATTCTATTTTAGAGGATTTTGTAGGGGAAGTCAAGGAAGAAGTTTTTGTGCAGAGGGCGGGGCTGCGCCCCGTCCTCTGCGCTCCTCCCCGTATGGGGGCGCTCCGCCCCTCCACCCCGGGGGCTTTTGCGGGGCTGGTGGCCCCAGCACCCACCTTTTTGGGCGCTCCGCCCCAAGCCCCGGCCTACTTTCTCGCGTAGAGAAAGTAGGCAAAGATACGCCAGGAACCTCCTGGTTCCTGGACCTCCGGCACAAGGGGGCGGACCCCCTTGGATTCCCCCGCCCTATACCCTAGCGGTATTGGTTGCGGTGGCTTAAACCTTCAAGCATCCTCGAAGCCAAGGCACCTGCCGAGCCACGGATTGAAAACAGAGAGTGTTTCCTCGATAGAACCAAAGGAAAAAACAAGACCGATTTGCCCACCAACCCAAAGTGGCAGATCGGTCTATTTTTGTGGCACAAACCTTATCGAGGGGGTTGCGGCTTGCCGCAGGGGGAGCGGAGCGTCCCCCTAGGGGAGTACCCAGAGGGGGTGTCCCCCCTCTGGGAGATTCTTTGGTGACTTTCTCATCGGGGAGAAAGTCACCCGGGGCATGGGGCGGAGCGCCCATAGGTGGGAGCAGGAGCCAAGTCTGACGACTTGCTCCGGGGAGTGCAGAGGGGTGCACCGGAGGTGCGGCCCCTCGCATTCAGGGCAGGGGCCACAGCCCCCTCGGGAGAGAAAATCTTTAAGCCGCGGCGACATCCCGCTTCTGCAGCCAGGTAATCGCCAGCCCAGAAAACAGAAGAATAAACGCCGCGCAGCTGAGCAGGAAGCTGCCCACCGGCAGCTCCATCTGCGGGTTGTTGGCGCGCATCCCCAGCGCCAGCAGCGAGTAGGGGAAGCAGAGCCCGAAGCCCTCCGCCATCATAATCATCCCGCCGATGCCGCCCAGCAGGCCGATCGCCACCGGGATGGCAAAGGAGCGGATGACAAGACTCAAAAAGAGCTGGACGGTGCAGACGGTGACGCCGCCAATCGCACCGAACAGCAGCCAGTGCCAAAGCGCCGGCAGGTTGGAGAGGGAGAGCCCCGCCAGCAGACCGCTGACGATAAACAGCACCCCAATGCACAGCTGGGCCAACGCCGCGACACCGACGTCCAGAATCCATTTGGCCAGGAAAAGGTCTCGCGGCGGCACCGGTGCGGTCATGGCGGTGTTCCAGTTGTGGCCGGTGTGCTCCAGCCGCCACTGCCAGGCGCAGAACACGCCGAACTGCGCCGGCATGAAGAAGCAGGCGGAAAACAGGGTGTGCTGGCTCCACAGGCTGTACCACTCGCTTTGCAGCACGCCCAGGTTGCCCAGGTAGTTGAAGGTCCCCAAAAAGGCGGGGAAGATGGGCAGAATCAAAAAGGCGATCCAGACGGGGCTGCGCCTGCATTTGAGCAGCTCCGCCTTCAGGCATCGCATCAGCATCAGAATCCTTCCTTTCTCAAGTTGGATTTTCCCCATTTTCCAGGAGATGTTGTGGAAAATGGGAAGGGATGAAAAACAGGATAAAAAGTAATTTTATGATAAATTTATACAAAATGGAATGAATTTTGCCGCTGTCCAAATGCTACAAATCCTTCTTTAAAAACAGCCGTTTGCCCACAACGTACAGGACAACAAACCAGATGGCGGTCAGCACAAGGCCGCTCAGGTCGATCTGCATCCAGTAAAAGTCGGTGGCGCGGGTGTCCGGGTCCCAGTTCATGCCGGCGATGGCCAGTACCCCATAGTAGCCCCAGATCACCAGCTTCTGCACCCACTGGGGGAAGAACATCGACAGCAGCCCCACAAAGCTGCCGAACAGCCCCAGCACCAGCGCGACGGCCTGATTTTGAAAGAACAGCGACAGGTCCTGCTGCAGCAGGTAGATGGTCAGCGAGACAAAGAAGCTAAAGAAAAACAGCAGCCCAAACTTGTCCCACGGCACCTGCTCGGGGAGGCCGAGCAGCCTGCCCAGCAGGAGAAAGCCTGCGGTTCGGGCAAGCAGGGTGGCGGCGATGTGGATGGCGCCCCAGCAGAGCTTGGCGTCGAACAGCCTGCCCGCGGGGACCAGTGTCTCCAATAGCTTGAGGGTGGAGCCCTTGTGCTCCAGGTCACAGTTGCGGCTGGCCAGCACGGCGGCGGTGGTGGGCATCATGATGGCGTCGATGAGGATGAGGTCGTAGATAATCAGCATCCACCCCTGGGAGAGCTCCTCCGGCGTCATGTCAAACAAGGTGCGCCCGACCCAAAGCAGCTGCACCGCCACAAACGCCAGGCACACCAGACCCACCATCCGGCGGCGGCACTTCCAAAATTCCATCTGCAAGGCTTTGCACATGCTCACAGGCTCGCCTCCTTTCCGCCGGTCAGCTCCAGGAAGATGTCCTCCAGGCTGGTCTGGCGTTCCTCCATGCGGATGAGGTCCAGCCCGTTCTGGCAGAGCAGGCGGGAGAGCCGGGCGGCCTGCGGGTCCTTGAGCATCGAGAGGGTCAGGTAGTTGCCCTCCTGCCGGCAGGGAAGCCCCTGGGAGGCCAGCAGCGCGGCGGCGGCCTGGTTGTCGGTGGTGCGCAGGAGCAGCTCATGGCGGCTGCGGGCGTGCAGCACCGAGAGGCGGTCCTGAAAGACCAGCTCCCCCTCCCGGATGATGCCGACCACGTCGGCGATCTGGTCGATCTCGCTGAGCAGGTGGCTGGAGACGATGACCGTCATCCCAAACCGTTCGGGCAGCGAACAGATCAGCTCCCGCATCTCCTGGATGCCCGCCGGGTCCAGGCCGTTGGTCGGCTCGTCGAGGATGAGCAGCTTGGGGAAGCCCAGCAGCGCGGCGGCAATCCCCAGCCGCTGCTTCATGCCTAAGGAATAGTGGGCGACCTTTTTGTCCTTCTGGTTTTGCAGCCGCACAATCTCCAGCACCTGGCGCACATCCCGTTCAGGGACGTCCCGCAGCATCTGCACGATGCGCAGATTTTCCTCCCCGGTCAGGTGGCCGTAGTAGCTGGGGCTTTCGATGAGGCTGCCCACCTGCTTGAGGATGTCCAGCCGGTTTTGCTGATTGACCGCCTTGCCAAAGACGGAGATCTGCCCGGCGGTGGGGTGCACCAGCCCCAGAATCATCTTGAGGGTGGTGGACTTGCCCGCGCCGTTTGGCCCCAGAAAGCCGTAGATGCAGCCTTCCGGCACCGAGAGGTTGAGGCCTCGGACCCGCATGCTCTGGCCATACTGCTTGCAGAGGCCGGTGGTCTGTACAATATTCATAAAGGGTTCCTCCTTTTTTTGATCTGCTTTCAGGATACCACCCCCGCCTTACATGCCGATGAAGGCAAGCTTACTTTTACCTTACTTTTCTTTTTTCGGAATGGCCGGGGGCAGGGGGGTGTGGTATAATAGCAGCAGAGGACGCTGCAGCGGAGCGAAATGCGAGGGGGTGCTGCCCCCTCTGCACTCCCCGAGATGCAGGCGCTCCGCCCTGCACCCGGGTGATTTTCTCCCCGATGAGAAAGTCATCAAAGAATCTCCCAGAGGGGTCCCCCCTCTGGGTACTCCCCTTGGGGGGCATTATCATCCCCCCAGCAACGCAAGCGTTGCTCCCCCCAGAAAAAGAGAAACTCTGGGCAGCACGCAATCCACAAACTACCTGCCGCGCCACGGATTGACAGCAGGGAGTGTGACCCCCGGTAGAGCTTAGGGAGAAAAATAAGACCAATTTACCCACCTGCTCAAAGTGGCAAATCGGCCTAGGTTAGTGGCTGAAGGTAGCCCGGCGCGATGCGCAGCGAGCGCGAAAAGGGCGGTAAGGGATGGTTATAGCTTTCAGTTCAATGGGTTTTGAGGTCCATCCCTCGAACCTGACTGCGTCAGGTTCCCAAAAGTTTTCCTGAATCCTCGGGGGATTCCAAAGGGCGCAGCCCTTGGCGCGCCTTTGGTGACTTTCCCCGCGACGGGAAAGTCACCCGGGGTGGAGGGGCGGAGCGCCCTCCTAGTGGGGGCAGGAGCCAAGTCTGCCGACTTGCTCCGGGGGCGCAGTCCCCACTTGGGGAGTGCAGAGGGGCCGCACCTCTGGTGCACCCCTCGCAAAGGGCAGGGGCTACAGCAGGGGCTACAGCCCTGGAAAGAAAAAAGAAAGGATGAGGCCGATGGCATATCGGATTCTGCTGGTGGACGACGAGCACCAGCTGCGTCGCATGGTGGGCGAAATTCTGGAACAGGAGGGCTATGCCGTCCTGCTGGCAGCCGACTGCGCGCAGGGGGAAACACTCTTTTGCCGGGAGCAGCCCGACGCGGTGCTGCTGGACGTCATGCTGCCGGACGGCGACGGCTTCTCGCTGTTCCAAAAGCTGCGTGCGGTGCGGGATGTGCCGGTGCTGTTTTTGTCCGCACGGGACGAGGATGAGGCCCGGCTGCGCGGCTTGGGCCTCGGCGCCGACGACTACATCACCAAGCCCTTTCTGCCGCAGGAGCTGCTGCTGCGGCTGGCGGCGGTGCTGCGCCGGGTCTATGGAAGAGGGCAGAAAAATGCAGGGCATGAAAATGCCCTGCGCCTGGGCAGCCGGGTGGTCGACTGGGGCGCAGGGGTGGTGCTGCACGAGGGGGATAGTATTCCCCTGACCGCAAAGGAGTACGCCCTGCTGCACAAGCTCTGGGAAAACCGCGGCAACATTGTCACGGTGGATGCGCTGTGCACCGCTTTGTGGGACGGGGTGCTGGTGGGGTACGAGAACACGCTGATGGTGCACATCCGCCGCCTGCGGGAGAAGATTGAGGACGATCCCTCCCACCCGCGGTATCTGGTGACGGTGCGGGGGCTGGGCTACCGGCTGGAAAAGGAGCGCGCGCGATGAGGGTGCGGGAATTTTTCAAACTCAGCCTCCTGGTGGTGCTGGCGGCGGTGATGATTGTGGGGATTGCGCTGGCGGGCCTTCTTGCCTTCATCGGCGTCACGGCGCAAAAGCAGCAGACCTGGAACCTCTCGATCGGCGAAATTTCCGAGGCGCTCGTCGAGGATGAAAGTGCCCCGGGAGAATACCACTTCTCGATGCAGCAGGTACTGGACGAGGATCAGCTGTGGGCGATGCTGATCGGTCAGGACGGCGAGATTCTGTGGGGATATGACCTGCCGGACGACCTGCCCGAACGGTACAGCCTGACCGATGTGGCCTCCTTCAGCCGCTGGTACCTGCGGGACTACCCGGTGCAGGTCTGGGTGCGGGAGGACGGTCTGCTGGTTGTCGGGGAGCCGAAGGGCAGCACCTGGAAGTACGCCTTCTCGATGGATCGGGAGATCCTAGACCTGGTACCCTACTGGGCGGGGATGGTGTTCTTTCTGGCGCTGGCCTGTGTGGTCGGGGTGAGCTATCTGCTGCTGCGGCTCTGGTTCCGCAGCGACCAGAACAAGCGCGACCAGGCCCGCTCGGACTGGATCAACGGCATCTCCCACGACATCCGCACCCCTTTAAGTGTGGTGATGGGGTACGCCAGCCAGATGGAATCGGACGGGAGCCTCGGCGAGCGCCAGCGGGAGCAGGCGGGCATCATCCGCCGCCAGAGCGAGACCATCCGCTCGCTGGTGGGGGACTTAAACCTCACCATGCGGCTGGACTATGAGATGCAGCCGCTGCGCAGGGCGCCCCTCTCCCCGGCGGCGCTGATCCGCCAGACGGCGGCGGACTTTTTAAACGGCGGTTTGGACGAGAAGTACAGCATCGAGGTGCAGATCGACCGGAGCGCCCAGTCGCTGACGCTGGAGGCCGACCAGTTTTTGCTGCTGCGGGCCCTGGCCAACCTGGTCAACAACTGCATCCGGCACAACCCCGACGGCTGCGCCATCACGCTGGGGGTGCGCTCCCGCGGGAAGGAGTGCGTGCTGTGGGTGCGCAACCAGATTGCCAGCGGGGAGGACCCGCGCCCACAGTTTCGCAGGCGGCTGCAGCAACAACTGCTGCTGCAGCTGCCGCTGCTGCCGCAGGAGAGAGGCGGCCTTTTACCGGACGGGACGGCGGGGCACGGGACGGGGCTCAAGCTGGTCGAGCAGATTGCCCGCGCGCACAACGGCCGCGCGGTGCTGCGGGGAGGGGAAGGATATTTTTGCTGCGAGGTTTGGCTGCCGCTATAATTTTTTGGCCCCTGCTGACGTGGGCCTCTGCCTCAACGCGAGGGGCGCTGCCCTCTCTGCGCTCCCCAATGTGGGAGCACAGCTCCCACACCCTCAGAGGGGAGGGCGCTCCGCCCCTCCGACCCCGGGTGACTTTCCCGACGCGGGGAAAGTCACCAAAGGCGCGCCAAGGGCTGCACCCTTTGGAATCCCCTGAGGGGGACCGACTGAAAAGTGAAACACTTTTCAGTCCCGCTCCCCCTGCGGCAAGCCGCAACCCCCTCGATAGGGTTTGTGCCACAAAAATAGACCGATTTGCCACTTTGGGTTGGTGGGCAAACCGGTCTTGTTTTTTTCCTCTGGTTTCATCGAGGGAACACTCTGTGTTTTCAATCCGTGGCTCGGCAGGTGCCTTGGCTTCGAGGATGCTTGAAGGTTTAAGCCACCGCAACCAATACCGCTAGGGTATAGGGCGGGGGAATCCAAGGGGGTCCGCCCCCTTGTGCCGGAGGTCCAGGAACCAGGAGGTTCCTGGCGTATCTTTGCCTACTTTCTCTACGCGAGAAAGTAGGCCGGGGCATGGGGCGGAGCGCCCATACAAGGGAGGAGAGCAGAGGGCGCCTACCCCCTCGCAAAAAACTAATCCGGGTACTTTGCGTTGGGGGAATGGAAGGAGTCGATCAGCCAAATCTCCCCCTGCTTCTGCAGTGTCATGGGGGTGGTTCCCTCCTGAATCCGTTCTCCGTCAAACCCCTCCTGATAATAGTTGACCTGAAGCACCAGGCGGTCATCTGTCTCCTCCTGCACCTGGTAGTCCTCCATTTGGTAATACGGCTCGGTGCGCCAGGCGCCGAGATGGTAGTATTCCCCGTCCCGCTCGGTGATGTACGGCCCGCCGCCAACCTGGGCGCTGAGCAGTTCCTCCTTGCCCGCTTCGGTAAAGAGGTGGGCGGTCAGGTCATCGAAGTCGATGAAGCGGTTTTGGGATGGGCCTTGCATGTCACTTTCCTCGACCCAGTCGCTGTAAAAGGTCTCATCTGCAAAGTAGAGATTGTTTGCCAGCACCCACATCCGTTCCACCAGCTGTTCCTGTGTCTCGCCCTCGGCTGTTTGTGGGTCGTACTGAGCAAGCAGATAATCGGCTATCTCCTCCGGGAAAGCATTTTCCTCGTTGACCGGTATCTCGGGGACGCTTTCCGTCTGTGCAGACTCGGTCTTCTCCGGTTGCTCGACAGCGGAGCTTTCCGCTGGGACAGGCTGCTGTTCGAACTGACTCTCCGCCGCACAGGAGCAGAGAAGCAGGGCCGCCAACAGGGCTGCGATCAGATTCTTTTTCATCAAAAACCCTCCTTGTTTGACGAATATAAATTCTACCCTCATTTTAACACGGAGCCCTGCACCTGTCAATACATCTTAGAATAAAATCCACCTTCGCCCTAAAGCGAAGCAACCAACCTCCCCACCGCGCCACGGTTTGAAAACAGAAGGTGTGCCCTCGCAGAAATCGAGGGAGAAAAAAGACCGATTCGCCCACCCATCTCAAAGTGGCAAATCGGTCTGGGTTAGTGGCACAAACCCTTTCTGGGGGGAGCAGCAAGCGCATACATGCGCGCGCTGCTGGGGGGATGATAATGCCCCCCAAGGGGAGTACCCAGAGGGGTCTCCCCTCTGGGAGATTCTTTGGTGACTTTCTCATCGGGGAGAAAGTCACCCAGGGCCCGGGGCTGGAAGCCCCGCCATGGGGAGGAGCGCAGAGGAGGGCGTCAGCCCTCCTCGCATCGGTGGGTGAGGGTCCACCAGTCCTGCATAAATCCCCCCGGGTGTGGGCCGGATAGGTCCACGGGTGGCCGCAGGGACCGCCAGCCCCGCATAAATCCCCCCGGGCCGCAAGGCAGGGCCTCAAGGCCCAAAAAAAGAAGGCCCCGCAGCGGCCAGCTGCCGCCACGAGCCCTTCGATGGATCGATCAAGATAAAGAAAAACGGGGTTTCGAAAGGGGCAAGGCCCCCTTCGATCATCACCCCTTCTGCGGGGCAGGAACGCTCTCCTCCAGCCGCTTAAACAGCCTGCGCAGCACCAGAATCGCCGCAGTGGCAAGGATGACCTCCGCACAGAACTGGGCGGAAGCAAGTCCGTACAGCCCGAACAGCGCGTTGAGAATAAACAGAGCCGGAATCTCCAGAACCACCTTGCGCAGGATGGCAAACAGCAGCGACTCGCGCCCCATGCCCACCGCCTGGAAGACGCCCACAGCCAGAAAATCGATGGACAAAAATGGAAGTCCCATGCAGAAGCGGCGCAGCAGATGACTGCCATATTCCACAATGGTCGCGTCCTTCATGAACAGCTCGACCCAGAAGCCCGGGAACAGGAAGAACAGCAGCGCCACCGAGATGATGATGGTCAGGGCCGCCTTTCGCGCAAAGCTGACCGCATGCTTCATGCGGGGGATATTGTTGCTGGAAAAGGTGTAGCTGATCAGCGGCATGACACCCTGGGAGATGCCCTGGGAGATATACATCGGTACCATGTAGATCTTCTGGCAGATGCCGATGGCTGCAACTGCGCTGGCACCATAGGAGGAGGAGAAATTGTTCAGGATGGTCATGCCGGTGACGTTGAGCAGGTTCTGAATCGAAGCGGGGATGCCCACCGCGCAGACACCGGAGACAATGTCCTTCTGGAAGCTGAGTTTCTTGGGATCGATGCAGACAAAGGTGTTGCCGCGCTTGATAAACAACAGCACAAAGAAGTACAGGCAGGCCACGCAGTTGGAGAGGAAGGTGGCAAGCCCCGCGCCGCCCGCGCCCATATCAAAGCCCCAGGGCAGGATGAAAACAGGGTCCAGCACGATGTTGAGCAGGCATCCGCTCATGGTGCCGATGCTGGCGTGCATCGCCGAGCCCTCCGAGCGCACCAGGTACGCCATGACGACGTTGAGGATGGCGGGCACCGCGCCGCAGTTGACCGTCCAGAACATATATTCGCGGGTGGCCTGCATGGTGGTCTCGTCCGCACCCAGCAGCACCAGCAACGGATTCTGAAAGACGGTGCACAGCAGCGAAAAGATGATGCCGCAGATGATGGAACAGTAAAAGCCGAAGGCTGAGCTGCGGGACACCGTCTCATAGTCCTTGCGGCCCAGGGCGCGGCTCATCATGCTTGAGCTGCCGACGCCGAACAGGTTATTGATGGCGTTGAAGGCCAGCAGCACCGGCGCGGCTAAGGTGACGGCGGCGTTCTGCACGGCGTTGTTAAGCATCCCGACCCAGAAAGTGTCCGCCAGGTTGTAGAGCACCATGACCAGCTGGCTGAGGACCGTTGGCACCGCCAGGGTAGCGACCGCCTTCGGGATGGGACTTTGCTCAAACAGATAAATCTTGTTGTCTGCCTTCTGCAATGAGGTCATCTCCTTCAAACGAAGATAAAATTTTGTTTAAATTTTATTATAGCACGTTTTCCTTCCCTTTACAATCCGGCACGAACAAGAGCAAAACAGAAAAGATTTTGTTAAAAAGAGGAAATTCGGACGAATTTTTCTTGTCACAGGCAGATAAATGGCCGGAAATGAGAGAAAATAAGAAGGAAACTGCCGGATTATCGGGCCGGACGGAAGGAGAATGTCTGTGAAAACAAAAAAACTGCCCCCTAATTGGAGGCGGCGTTACGAAGATTATCTGAGGGAGCGGGAACGCTCGGAGGGGACTATCCGACAGTACCTGCGCGATGTGGAGCATTTTTTCAAGCAGCAGAAAAGCGATTCTGCCATGCCGGACAGCTGCCGGCTGCAGGATTGGAAGGAAGGCTTGATCGAGCAGGGATATGCCGTTTCCAGCATCAATGGAATGATTGCGGCCGTTAACGGATTGCTGTGCTGCCTGGGTTTGGAGCGGGAAAAGCTAAAGCCTCTGCGCCAGCACCGCAAAATTTTCTGTCAAAAGGAACGGCAGCTGAGCCGGGAGGAATATCTGCGGCTGGTCAACACCGCTCTGCAGAAGGGGGATCGCCGCCTGGCGCTGGTGCTGCAGACCATCTGTTCGACCGGGATCCGCATCTCGGAGCTGCAGTATATCACCGTCGAGACGCTGCGGCATCGAAGGACGACGGTTCACAACAAGGGGAAAATTCGGGAGATCCTGCTGCCGCGCCAGCTGTGTGCCGAGCTCAAAGGCTGGGCAAAGGCCGCTCACATCCGGAGTGGACCGGTCTTTGTTACCCGGAACGGACTTCCGCTGGATCGCTCCAACGTCTGGTCGCAGATGAAAGGGCTGTGTACCGCGGCGCAGGTGGACCCGAGCAAGGTCTTTCCGCACAATCTGCGCCACCTGTTCGCCCGCACCTTTTACCGGATGGAGAAGGATCTGAGCCGTCTGGCCGACCTGCTGGGTCACAGCAGCATCCAGACCACCCGCATCTATCTCATGGAGAGTGGGGAGGAGCACCAGCGGATGCTGGAGAGGATGCGGCTGCTGCTATAAAAAAACACCACAAAATGATCCTTTTGTGGTGAAGATGTTTAGCTTACGATAAAATTGATTGCTTAAATTATCCTCATTGTAGCACAAAGCAATCCGTAACACAAGCTTTTACATAAAAAAACACAGCGTTAACAAGCCGAAAAAAAGAAATTTTTTCGGCTTGTTTGCGCTATGATTTTTTAATATACCACAGGTATTGTCAGGAAAATATTCTGGAGAAATTTTCCCTGAAACCCAAATGGTTAACTATTTTTTTACCCAGGCACCACAAAAGGATCATTTTGTGGTTTTTTTTTATAGAAGAAATTTTGTCTGTTCTGTGAATGTGCAGACTGCAATGATGCCGTAAAAAGTTCATTTTATTGTGCAGAAAAATGTGCGCTCCAAAATCGATTGTACAAAAAGCACAAAAAAATAAAATTTCGAAGTAAAAGACAAAAAGTGACAAAACACTCCATTAATAAATACATTGTGGTGAAATTGTAGGGGAAGTATTTATGCAATGTGATGAAAACATGGAATGTAATTGAAACAATCTGAAGCGGCATGTTATAATGGGATAAAAACTGGATTAAGGATTTGTTGTTTTGTTGGTTTTGCTGAATTTTCCCGCTGCCGGACGATCAAGAGGCGGCGATTGATTGAATATAAAAATACAACAGAAAGGAGAAGTTGGGAATAATGAAAAAATTTAGCTTGACACACAAGCTGCTGGCTGTGGCACTGGCTTTTGTGCTGGTGGCGGTCAGCCTGCCGGACTACCTCAGCTTTGCACAGCAGCCGGCACAGGAGCAGTCGGAGACGGATGAGTTTGAAGACAGTCCGGCCGACGGCGATCCGTCTGATGACGATTTGTCTGGTGACAATCCGTCTGACACCGGGGAACAGGAAATGGAACAGCAGGTCGTCCTGCATCTGCAGGCGCCTGAGACTGTCCCGATGGGGACGGCGGGAAGTTTTGGGCTTTCAGCCCAAAATACAGCAGCGGTTGCTGCTGATGTCTCTATCCAGCTGACACAGGAGGAGATGGCGGCCTACCAGGCTGCCGAACAGGACGGCACACTGGCTCTGCAGCAGGTGGGCGACAGCCTGACCTTCACCCTGCAGCCGGGGGAACAGGTGGAGGGAACGCTCAGCTTCCTCTACCCCAACGGCTACAGCAGCCGGGAGGTGGTGGAGATTGCCGAGGAGGACATCTCGATTGTCCTGCAGCAGCTTCCAGAAGAAGAAACTGGCGGCACCCCGATCGAAACCATCCCTCCCGAAGGCGAAATTCAGCCGCCGGAGCAGGGACAGACGCCGCCAGCGGATGAGACACAGCAGCCCGGCGGGGAGGGGCCGACCGACCCTTCGGATGAAGGAGAAACAACTCCACCAGAATCTGGTGATGGGGAGGAAGCAACCGATCCTTCGGACGGAGAGGAAACACCTCCTCTAGAATCCGGTGATGGGGAGGACCTGACCGATCCTTCAGATGGAGGGGAAACAGCTCCACCAGAATCCGGTGATGGGGAGGAAGCAACCGACCCTTCGGACGGGGAGAATGAAACCCTTCCGCCAGAATCCGGCGATGGAGAGGAAGCAACCGACCCTTCGAATGAGGAAGAAGCAAACCTGCCTGATGATGAAACCGACCCTTCCGTCGGGGAGGGGGAAGCTATGCCCTCGGATGAGCAGGAGCAGGTTCTCCAGACTGTAGAGCAGAGCACGGTTTCGCTGACACAGGACTACCAGACCGGCCCGGATGGGGAATTGTCAGAGGAACCCACCACTGATTCCGAGCCCGCCGATGAGAGTGGTACAACCGAAAATGAAGGCTCAACGGAGCCTTCTGGATCAGAAAGCGGCAACCCGACCGACCCGGAAAATACCGGCGGGGACAACAGCTCGAGCAGCACAGAGGACGGCGACCAGCAGGGCAACGACCCGACCGGTTCGCAGGGCGATGGCCAGCAGAGTGACGACCCGACCGGTTCGCAGGATGATGTCCAGCAGGGCGACGATCCGACCGGTTCGCAGGGCGATGGCCAGCAGGACGGCGACCTGACCGGTTCGCAGGGCGATGGCCAGCAGGACGGCGACCTGACCGGTTCGCAGGGCGATGGCCAGCAGGACGGCGACCTGACCGGTTCGCAGGACAATGTTCAGCAGGGCAACGACCTGACCGGTTCGCAGGACGAATCCGGGCAGGAACAGCCGCAGGTCAGCTTTGATATCGTGGGCGCGACCCTCACCTTCACCGCCTCCTTTGGCTGGGGCGAGCTGACCTTGACCGCGCAGCCGCTGGAGACAGAACAGCAGGAGGCTGCAGCACAGGAAACTGTACCGCAGCCCGACCTGAGCTATACCATCGAAGCCGCCTCCCAGAACCGGGAGAGCACCGGCACCATCTATACCCGCAGCTGGTCGCTGCAGCAGGTGATTGCCCTGCCGCAGGGAGCATCCTTTGTCGAGGGCGAGGCAGCGGTTGACGGCAATCAAATCCGCATTGGCACGACGCCGGTGCTGTCGGTCGACGACCAGAGCGGCACGGCAGGGGAGCTTTCCGCCCAGCGCGACGGCGAAACCCTCCTTGTCACCTATACAAAAACCTTGTCCGACTGGCAAAGCTTAGAGGCGGAGAGCATCTCCGACCTCGGCCTTGCCATGACGTTGCACCAGGAGGCCATCGTCCGCGACGAGAGCTTTACCGAGGGGCAGGTCGATGTCGGCGCGACCTTTACGGCGACACCGGTGACAGCAGCGGCAGAGATTGCTCCTGCCGCTGTTTTAGCTGTCCTCGATACAGGGGACGAACAGCAGGACGGCTCCCAGAGTGTGACCCAGCAGGGCTCGCTGAGCCTGCCGCTGAGCGGCGAGCAGCAGCCCGAGCAGCCACAGTCCGGTGATGCGGACAAAGTTGAAGTTACATACAGTGGCACGCCTATTTATACCGATAACGGTCAGCTGGCTGTACAGTACACCATCACGGTGACCAACAACAATACCGCTGATCCAGAACCCCCAGAGGGAGGCGAAAGCGGAGAAGAAGAACAGCCGGAAGGCTCGGATGGTGCTGTCAAGGTGAAGATTGAGCAGTATTTCAATGCCAAAGGCTTTTCCGAAGAGAACCCTAAGGTGGAGCAGACGGATGAAGAGGCACAGTGGGATAGAGATAATCAAACCCTCACCTGGAACGATGTTACTATTGAAGCCGGGGAAGAGTGGAGCCAAACTATCACCGTCTTGATTGATACTGCAAATCTGACAAGTATAGATGCTCTGCCGACAAATTTGATTTCTCAGGCTAAGGTTTTTGATGCAGAGAGCGAAGACCCGGAAAACGAACCGTTGGCAACCAAGGAAGCAGAAGAGATCGACCTCAAAACTTTTGTCGGTGAAAAAATCAGCCCAGTGGAGGGCTTGGAGAAGGAGTTCGAGCAGGACGTCTACTGGAAGGACAACAACGACACAGAGAACAGGCCGAGCCAAGCTAACTTCCTCTCTGAAATCGGTTTGCAGTACCGAATTTATAAAGGTGAATCCGGTGAAGGAGAACCCAGTGAGGAAAGTTGGATAACGCTGGATGAAACCATGGCGGAAAAGCTGGACCTGACATGGGGCAAGATTGTCAAGAATGCCAATCCGGACACAAACGAAATGTGGGCTCTCTCTGCGACACTGCCGACAAAAATTCAGTATGGAGATGGCAGCGACGAGGGGCTGCAATTTGACATCGCCTGGCGCTTTGCCGCACCGGAAGCTGACAAGGTTGGAAAGCTGCCTGGCTACTATTTCTACCCTGTCAAAAACGAAAACGAGAATCAGACGGACTGGTACTACCTGAAAAAGCAGGAGGTCACCTTCAACATCGATTTCCGCGATGCAGTCTACGACGAAAAGATTACAGCAGAAGAAGTGAAGCAGCTGATAGAAAAACATTTTGTTCTCTATACTCAGCCCGGCGCGGACCCGGACACAGAGGTCAAATGGAACGAAATTGACTGGGAGGTGAAGGGCAGCAACGGCGACTACACCCTGACGATAACCAATGCGGTCTACTACACCATCAACAACGAGGTTGTCCATTACTACCTGCTGGCGAACAGTGAAATGGGGGGCACTATCCCGATCAATGAAGACTGGCCTGGAAACGATCAGGGCGACAGCTACAGAATCGAGTACGACAACCACGACAACCCAAATGTCGGGACGGTGACGGATAAGGTCTACAGCGGCGGCACGCTGGTACTGACCCGGGAGGGTACGGTCGAGTACAATGCCACTAAGATTTGGATTACCCCGGAAAACAGAAAAGAAAATAGGCCGAACGGTTACTTCGAGCTGTACCGCTACACCTATCCGGGCGGAAGCTACCAGACCGCGGCTCCGGTGCATGGGGTGGAGACGGTACCCTTTGCGGGTGTTCAAGATGATGGTAAAGTCGTTTTCAAAAGTACTGATGGCAGTGAGCTGGAACTCCCCAAATATGACCCCGAGGGCAACCGCTATGTTTATGTCATGAAGGAGGTTCTCACTGACACAGGAGAAGACAAGGACAGCTACGAACAAATCTTTGGTAAAGTCGATTCAGATGGTGAAGTTGAGGCTGATTCGGACCAGGGCCCTCCGGAGGATGTGAGAGAAGGAAACTGGGAGCGAGAATCGAATGACAATTACGTCTACAACGGCGGCATCATCACCAACCGCATCGACGAGCAGAAGACAGTTTCGGTGACCAAGGAGTGGGACGCATCTTCCTTCCAGGCAGGCCTTGGGAATGTGGAGGTCGAGATGACCCTGTACGAGCGCGTCAAAGGAAGCACGGATAAATGGGTCAAATCGAATCCGGAAAAAATTATCAAGATGGATGAGTTCTCTGCTGTCAATGCTTCGATGAGCGGCTCCACAACAGTCCCCACCTATAACGCACTGGGGCAAGAGATGGAGTACCGTTTCTTTGAGACGAAAATTACTCAGGAAGATAAAGTATACGACGTCACTCCTACAGAACAAGAATTGCAGTCTGGGGAGATTGAAGACAAAAAATTCGAGCTTACTTACAATGGCAACACCGTTGACTTTATTTCCAAACAGCCGACCGACACAGATATCGGAGAGGGAAGTGCCACAATCGTCAACAGCATCCAGGATGAGATCACCTACACCATCGACAAGGTTTGGAAAGTGGAACCAAGAGAGACTGTTCAGTTTGCCCTCTACCAGCAGGGTCAGGGCCAGGTCAATACCTATGTCGGTACGGTGACCTTGGATGGAGAAGCGGATACGGGAGACCAAACGGGTGATTGGAAAGGAATCAATGACACAACAAAGGCGGTTCTGACAGTTGGCGAAAAAACCTACGACATCACCTACCAAGTCACAGAAGGCAATTTTGAAGAGCTTGTTATTGAGGGTCTGCCGCGGTACGATGAGCACGGCTACAGCTATGAGTATATTATCGTGGAAATGCCAGGTGAAGGTTTTGCAGCCGATTACGAGACCACCATTGACGAGAGCGGCAACTATACCACTATTGTCACAAATGCACCCGGTGAGGGTCACCGCATCCTGGTGCGCAAACGCTGGATCGACAACAGCGACGTGCAGCACCGCGAGCCGGTAACAATCACGGCCTACTATGCGGATGGCGGCGATTTTAAAGATGACAAAGCGTTGGGTTCGGTTACACTGGGCGCGTCCATCGAGGGCACCGGGCAGACAGGCGCGTGGTACGACTACATTTCGCTGGACTGGCAAAAGGTAGTTGGGGAAGTGAAAGATTTCGACCTCAACAAGGTCTATATCCGTGAGACGGCGATCGGCGATCAGACAGATGTGGATACAGATGAAGACTCGAATCTGGAAATACCTGGCAATAGAGAAAGAGTCGATAACCAGATCACCGACCGCATCGACGGCGAGCACCACACCTATGAAGTCACCTACAGTATAGCAACTCTGTCACCTGGTCAAGATGGGGATGGAGGAGACGCGGGCAGCGCAGCAGGAGCCCAGACCTTCTATGTCGCAACCAACCGCCGCCTGGGCAACATCGACATGACTGTCACCAAAGACTGGAGCAGCAGCACCAGCCTGCTGGATGCGTTGAAGAATTCGGACATCGTCCCGGTGGTGAAGTTGGTTGTCGACACAGATAAAACTAACGCTGAGCCGCCGGGAGAAGATCAAAAGATCGAGGATATTATCAATTATAAAGATAATACTATCACTCTGACCAACGAGCCGGTTCCGATTCAAGGGCAGGCACCAGGTTCTAAAGCTGATGCCATCCAGCCGTTGATTGTAGGCGATGAGCCGGTCGAGGAACTTTACTTCTTCAACCTCCCCAAATACGACAAGGATGGCCGTGTGGCGAACTACACAGTTGAGGAATTGTGGACGACTAAGAAAAATATCGAAGCTGGAAAGATAGTCGATCCGAACTTGTGTTTCGATGAAACCAAAATTCTTGAAAAGGTCGAAGACTCTGCCCTCAAAGAACTCCTTGAAGATCTGACTGTCACCGTGACGCAGGAGAGCTACACGGAAAATGATGGCAACCACATCAACGACGATCAGCAGATTACCATCACCAACAAGCTGAGCGGTACCAAGAGCATCGAGTTCCACAAGCAATGGAACGATATCTACGCTTTCGACAGCGGCAAGCGCCCCGACCTCTATCTGACCTTGTACCAGCTGACAGGGGATAACCTGATTACCGAGTACCGGGAATACCACTGGGATAAGAGCCTCCAGACAGAGGAAGGAGAAGGCGGACAACAAGGCCAGGGAGAAGAAACAGAGGAACCTCCGCAAGAGGGCGGCACGGAGACACAGGCGCAGGATAACTATTACTGGACCTGCATCTTTGAGAACCTGCCCAAATACGATGAGAATGGAAACGAGATCTTCTACTACGCGGTAGAGAACCTGGCGGTCACGGACCCGTCCACCTTCCACTATGCTAAGCCCGAGTTCCAGTATAATAATCAAGAAGTCGAGGTGGAGTACGGGGAAGATGGAAAGGTCGCCCTGCCTGATAACAATACAGATAAGCAAACGGGCCAGGAGATTCTGAAAGTGGTAGGGGACAAAGTTGCCCTGCTGGAGAATGGCACCTTCCTCAACAATCTGGAGGAGGATGTCACCATCAACGGTGTTAAGCTGTGGGCCAACCTGCCCCTCACCGCCAGCGAAGCCGATTTGCCGGGTGTAACCTTTAATGTTTATCAGCACAGCAGCGATGAAAACGGCGACTCTGTAGAAAATGGAACGCTGGTCGCACAGCTGGCGATTGAAGATTGGTCAAAATTACCGCCAGAAGTAAACAAGAGCGGCAACCAGTATACCTTCACCATCGACGAGGTGACAGTAGATGTAGAGGGCTTAAATAAAGGCGACCCTCTCCCGCTCTACGACGCAAAGGGCAACCGCTATATCTACAAACTGGTGGAGAATTTGGGTAAGGAAGGCGAGGACCAAAATGTTGACTGGACCCTTGTCTACCACAACGACACCTTCAACGAGTACCAGATCACCAACACCTACGACCCGCAGCTCGGCGCGCTGAGCGTGAAGAAGCTGCTGGAGGTGGAACCGTATCAGGAGCACTATCCGTCAATCCGTTTCCGCTTGTATCAAGTGGCGCCTGACAGCGCTGGTAAGTATGATGAACAAAATGCTGTTCTATATCGGGAAGAATCTTGGAGCTCAGAAGATGTTGAAAAGGCGATAGGGAACACGCCAAGCGTTTTAACAACTGAAGCACAGAGGGTGGTAGTGGAAGAAACTTTCACCTTTAAAAATCTTCCCATCTATGCGCCGAACGGTGAGAAGTACCAATACTTTGTAGCGGAAATTCTCGACGACAGAAGCGGGTACGAGATGAACTATGAGGCGGCGGTTGTAAAAGATAACGTAGTTACTATAGACAATGTCTTTAATTCTGGTGATAAGAAGGAACCAGAAGAAGGAGCTGCAGAGCTTGCAACCGAACCGCTCGAAGTAAAACCCAATAAAGATTGGAGCAACGGCTCTAATGGCAACTCACCGAGCAATGGAACTACTTCTGAAGACGCCAAAACACCACAGGCTACCTTCGGCGACCGGTACCGGCAGGGTGAGATCACCCTCAAGGGCACCAAGAAATGGGACGACCAAAGCGACGCGCTGGGGCTGCGGCCAGAACCAAATGACTTTAAGGACCATGTCAAACTCTACCGCTATGCCGAGGCACAGGAGGGACAGGACAACGGCATTGCTGAGCAGGAGGTGGCACTTACAGTAGATCAATGGGATTGGACTACTGAGGATAACACTTGGAGCTACACAATCAATAATCTCGAGCAGTACGCCCCGAACGGTATGCCGTGGATTTACATCGTCCGAGAAAATCTGACTGAGATGGGGGCGGAGGAGTACATCCCAAATCCATCGAATCAGCAGGTATCAAAATCGGCGGATAAGGCAAGCGTAAGTGAAGACGGAAATAAAGTCCTTGAACTTGATCCTCTGACCAACTCCCTCACCGTCACCCACACCTTCACCAAGAACTGGGAGAACGCTGGCGACGACAACCTCACCTGGGAAAACATCGGCGTTGAGGAAATGAAGGTTACCGGCACGCTGTATGTTGGGGTGATGGAAAATGGTACATTGAAAAACCAAGCTGATGGAGCCGTTATGGTGAAAGCATCTGAGTTTTTCGAAAGAGGATGGGGAAGTTGGTTTGTCGGTGATTTGACAAACTACGCATTTTTCCAAGATAAAACCATCAATGTCGGCACCGAAGGTGAGATCGTATTCGACAGCCTCCCGCTTGTACAAAAGAACGGGGATAGTAGCACAAGCCCACTTGTCTATGTGGTAGCGGAGACAAAAGTCGAATTTGAGGTCGGCGGGAAAAACTACTCGCAGGAGTTTGGGCCGGAATTCAAGGTTGATGGTGAGAATTTAACAATCACTTACGCGGCAGGCAACCTCACACAAGGAGAGGAAGATGCAGGACAGAGTTTCTTCAAGCCATCTACTGTGACGCTCAGCCTTTCCGATCTTTTCAACAAATCGTCTTCTTCCAGCTCGGCGACCAACACTATTGCTACCACAGGACTGACCATCACCAAGAACTGGGTCGACAACGAGAACGAGGAAGGCCTGCGCCCGGAATCGGTTGACATTGTCATCCTGCAAGAGAAGAACGACAGCCAGAGTGGAGAAGAAAGCGCTCGTGCAGCTCTGTTCACCAGTAGGCAGGCGCCGAATCAGACAACAAAATCAGATTCAAATATTGAAAATGTTGTACTGGAAAACGATGGAAGCGTCAAAGTTGTAACGCTCAACGAAGCTAATAACTGGTCGGCGGAGATTGAAAATCTGCCGGGTCTTGGCTTTGATGATAAGGGCAATTTGATCACCTACAAGTACACCGTCCGCGAGCTGAAAGAGGACTGGAAGGAAAATGCAGGTGCCAGTGTGCCAATGCAGGATGATTTGGTAGACGAGGCAAACAGTAAGTTTAATTCCTACTATACCACTTCCTACGGCCCGGAAGCTGGAACCGTCACCAACACCCTGACCCACATGGACATCACCGCGGTCAAGGCGTGGAAGCCGGAAGGCTTACATGGCAACTATGCGGAGGTGACCTTCGAGCTGCAGAGCAGAGTAGAAGGTGCGGGAGAATGGTCAAAAGTTACAATTGAAGGCCAGACAAATCCTGTCCAACTCGATGGAAAGCCAGACGGAATTGAAAAGACGGCCTGGACTGTCACCTGGACCGAGCTGCCGAGGGAGAATAATAAGGGAGATAAACTTGAGTACAGAGTGATCGAAACCCTGTCAAAACACTTTGGAAAAGATGAAGACAAGGAAGAATTTGTCGAAATCATTTACCCCGAGAAAGCCATCACCGGAAGCACAGCCGACAAGACCTACACCGTCACCAACATCCCGCTGGGACAGATCACCGTCACAAAGAAAGGTGAAGACGGAGGATTACCAAACGTCGAGTTTACGCTGACAGGAAATGATGGCAAGAGCTACAAGCGGACCACCAGTGCCGACGGCACAGCAACCTTTACTGGATTGCCCCTCTACGATTCAAATGGAACGGAGATCACTTATACCTTGGAGGAAACTTCTACACCGGATGGTTACATCCAGCTGACGGAGCCAATTAAGGTAACCTTCACTGCTGCAGATCAACCGAATGGCGGCATCTACTGGGAAACCACCGACGGTAAATATCTGCTCCACGAAGTTGCCTATGAGGTGGTCAACGGACAGTACTTCCCAGTTGTCCACACCGGCGGCAGCGGTTTCTACTGGCCGGGCGTGCTGGGTGCAGGCGCAGCCGCGGCGGGCGTCCTCTACCAGATTCGCAGAAAGACCAAAGGCCACAACACCGAACGATAAGCACACAGCAGCGGAGCCGCCGCGCGGCGGCTCCGCCAAATGAGAAAAGGAGCGAGCATTGATGAAAAATAAGATAAAAGCGGCCGTTTCCCTTCTGCTGTCGCTGCTTTTGGCGCTCGGCTGCATGGGGACTTCGGCTTTCGCGGATGCAACTGCAATTGAAATTGGAAAGCTAACAGAATCGACCCAAAAAGGCAGCATCACCGTCGAACAGAATCTGAATGAGGTGGAGCAGTTGGGGATCACAGGCGGCCCGGTCGCAGGGGTGGAGTACACCCTGACGCAGATCGGCAGCCTGTGCGAGATCACCTACACCGGCGGTTACATGACCGGCTACGCGGTGGAGCAACCGACAGCGGAGAAGCTGGGGATTGAAGATGCTGCAGATTATACAGGGAGTTATAATGGAAAAGATTATTGCATTTATACAAATGCGGCAACTTTAGAGGCACTTGCCAAAGAGATAGCAAAGCTCAAAACAGAAGATTTGCAGAATAAGTTCTCGGGTAGTCCGACTGAAAAGACAGACGCGAGCGGCGAGGCAAAATTTGGGACTCTCGACTATGGACTCTATCTGATTCTCCAGACCGATGTCAGCGGCGCAGAATATGAAGACGAGCCGATCACCCTCTCCCACCTGCAGACCCCGATGCTGGTCTCGGTGCCGGGGAAGAATGAGGAGAAGGAGGTCGAAGTCGACGTCAAGACCCCGCTGGGCTACGGCGAGCTGACCAAGAGCATCGTCGGCATCGGCGACATCGATGGCAACTGGGAAAATGTTGAAGATTCCAACACCGAGGTCACCGGCCCGGGCGACTACATCCGCTTCCGGTTGGATGTTCAGCCGCCAAGGCTTTCCAGCGGCGACACGCTGGACCACTTTGTGGTCGAGGACGTCCGCTCGGAAGGACTGAAATTGGAGAAACTGGAATCGGTGACCGACACGCTGGGCCAGACCTATGTCGAGGGCACCGATTACACTCGGACCGAGGAAACGGTCACAGAGGACACCCGCCTGCTGCTCACCTTCACCCAGCAGGGCCTGCAGAAGCTGGAACAGCTGGGCCGGGCAGCGGGGACGCTGACGGTGGTCTACACCACCCAGGTGACCGAGGACGCAGTGACTGCGGGCATCACCAACAGCGCACGCATCGACTACAAGGTCGATTATGCCCCTGACCGGGATACCCCGCCCCCGCCGGACGATCCGCCGCCGGAGGACGATGACGACGAGTATCATTCCGAGTGGGATGTGGCGCGCAGCTACACCTTCGGCGTCCACATGACAAAACACCTCGGCGAGGAGGGCAATCTTGCCCCCGAGGGAAGCGTCACCTTCGCGCTTTACCGGGAAAAGGACGGCCAGAAGCAGGCGGTCCCGTTGAGCAGAAGCGGGGACGCCTACCAGGTGGCCCTGCAGGGCAGCAACGAACTGAGCGTCAGCGCGGACGGAACCTTTACCATCCTGGGATTGGGGGAGGGCACCTACTACCTGCGGGAGCTTTCCACCGCGGAAGGCTACGCCCTGCCAAATGAGGACATCGCGCTGACCCTTGCGGGCGAGCGCTCCGCCGGAGAATACACCGGCCGCCTGGATGCGGCACAGTGCACGGTGGACGGCCAGCAGGGCAACGCCTCGGTGCAGGACGGCACCCTCTACCTCTCGGTCATCAATCCCAGAACCTTTTACATCCCCAACACCGGCGGCGCGGGCAGCTGGATGTTCACCGCAGGCGGCCTGCTGATTATTGCGGGCGGTGTGGTGTACCTGGCAGTCAGCCGCAAAAAGAAGAGGTAAGCCATGCGGGTGAAAGCAGGCACCGTCCTGGCGGTAGGGCTGATTGCAGTGGGACTGGCGACGGCGCTCTATCCGTTTGCCAGCCAGTGGATCAGCCAAAGCGGCCAGCAGCAGCTGATCTATGCCCAGCAGCAGCTTGCGGGCCAGGATGCGCTGGAGCAGCAGATGCAGCTGGCGCAGGACTACAACCAAAGGCTCTACCAGAGCAGCGTCTATGTCCGCGACCCTTTTGAGGAGCAGGCGGTTCAGGAACTGCCGCAGGACTATGAGCAGCAGCTCAATGTGCTGGGCGACGGGGTGATGGGGTATCTGCAGATCCCCGCCATCGACCTGCAGCTGCCCATCTATCACGGTGTCACCGAGGATGTGCTGCAGAAAGGGGTAGGGCATCTGCCGGAAAGCTCACTGCCCACCGGCGGGGAGAACACCCACTGCGTCCTCTCGGCACACGCGGGTTTAAACGACCAAAAGCTGTTCACCGACCTGGAGCTGTTGGAGCTGGGCGACCGGTTTACCCTCTATATTTTGGGGGAGCAACTCACCTATGAGGTGGACTCGATTCAAACGGTGCTGCCCGACCAGCTGCAGTCGCTCTCGATTCAGCCGGGCGAGGATCTGGTCACCCTGATGACCTGCACGCCTTACGGCATCAACACCCACCGCTTGCTGGTGCGTGGGCACCGGGTGGAAGATGTGCAGGCAGCAGCGGCTAGCGCCGCAGTAGATACTGCCGAAGGCAGCCGCTGGATGCGGGAGTACCGCTGGGTTTTGGGCGGCGTAATTCTGCTGGCAGCGGCGGCAGGAGTCGGTATGATCTGGCACAGAAAAAGGGGGTAGCGGGATGCGCAAGCTGATCTTTTTCCTGATTGTGCTGGTGGGCTTTGGCGTCCTCAACTACCCTTACCTTTCCTCCCGCTATCGGGAGGAGCAGCAAAAACAGCTGGCGATGGAGCTGCTGGAGCAGCAGGAAAGCGAGCAATCGGAGCCGCTCGAGCTGGCGCAGCAGTACAACGAAGTGGTTGCCGCAGCAGGTCAGGTGTTGGACGACGCCTTTGCACAGGCGCAGGAGGGAAGCGGGCAGCAGGAGGACGAGGAGATTCTCAGCTTTGTCGAGATCCCCAAAATTGAGCAGTACCTTCCCATCTATGAGGGCACCAGCCCGGCGATTTTAAACAAAGGGGTGGGCCACCTGACAGGCAGCTCCCTCCCAGTCGGCGGGGAGAGCACCCACGCGGTGCTGGCCGGTCACAGCGGGCTTGCCAGCCAGCTGATCTTCACCGACCTGGAACAGCTGGAGCTGGGTGACACCTTCTATCTGCACAGCCTGGGACAGACGCTGGCCTACCGGGTGGACCAGATTTTGACGGTCAACCCCTGGGAGACAGAGGAGCTGCAGGTGCAGGAGGGCCGCGATCTGGTCACCTTAATCACCTGCGTGCCCTATGGGGTCAACACCCACCGGCTGCTGGTACGGGGTGAGCGGGTCGATCTTCCGGAGGAAGAATCTATTACCGAAGCCGAAGAGGATGAGGCCGAGCCTCTATCCCTGCAGGCCGAACTGCCATCCGACAGCCGGATGGCGTCGCAGCGGAGAATCTTTTGGATAAGCTGCGCAGCGCTGGGCGTTCTGGCAGTGGGGATGGTGACAGTCACCTTGATTCAGCACAGAAAACGATAAGCACAAGAAGGGGGACCGATGGGTCCCCCTTCTTTTTTTGCAGAGCATTTTCCAAAATGGAACAGAAGGTGAAGATTATCATGAAAAACAATGAACTTATACATATTGAATAAAATGGCAAAAAAAGAAGGAGTAAAGTTCTACGAAAAATAGATGAAAAAATCAAAAAATTCATTTGACTATTGGCGCAAGTCGTACTATAATGATATTGTTAAATAAATAACGTTAATAAAATAACAATCTGAAGATACACAACAATCATTTTAGGAGGAAAGAAAGAGATGGCATCAAACGTTACCGCGCCAACCAGAGAATATCCGGTCATCGATACCGTGGAGGCGCTGCAGCAGCGCATGAAGGAAATGCGCAAAGCCCAGCAGGAATTTGCAACCTATACCCAGGAGCAGGTGGACAAAATCTTTTTTGCCGCAGCGATGGCAGCCAACAAGGCCCGCATCCCGCTGGCGAAGATGGCGGTCGAGGAGACCGGCATGGGCGTCGTGGAGGACAAGGTCATCAAAAACCACTACGCCTCCGAGTACATCTACAACGCCTACCGCAACACCAAGACCTGCGGCGTCATCGAGGAGGACAGCGCCTACGGCATCAAAAAGATTGCCGAGCCGATCGGCCTGATTGCGGCGGTCATCCCGACCACCAACCCGACCTCCACGGCAATCTTTAAGACGCTGATCTGCCTAAAGACCCGCAACGCCATCATCATCAGTCCCCACCCGCGTGCAAAGGCTTCCACCATCGCGGCGGCGAAGGTGGTCTATGAGGCGGCGGTAGCGGCGGGCGCGCCGGAAAATATCATCGGCTGGATCGATTCTCCAAGCCTGGAGCTGACCAACGAGGTCATGAAGGAGTCGGACACCATCCTGGCAACCGGCGGTCCCGGCATGGTCAAGGCGGCTTACTCCTCCGGCAAACCGGCGCTGGGCGTCGGCGCGGGCAACACCCCGGTCATCATCGACGACAGCGCCGACATCCAGCTCGCTGTCAATTCGATCATTCACTCCAAAACCTTCGATAACGGCATGATCTGCGCCTCAGAGCAGTCGGTCACCGTTGTCGGCGACATCTACGACGCGGTTAAGAAAGAGTTCGAGTACCGCGGCTGCTATTTCCTCAAGGGCGACGAGCTGGACAAGGTTCGCCACACCATCATGATTAACGGCGCCCTCAACGCCAGGATTGTCGGCCAGAGCGCCTGCACCATCGCCCAGATGGCGGGGGTTGAGGTCCCGGCAGGCACCAAGATCCTGATCGGCGAGGTGGAATCGGTAGACCTCTCCGAGGAGTTTGCGCACGAGAAGCTCTCCCCAGTGCTGGCGATGTACCGTGCCAAGGACTTTGACGAGGCGCTCGTCAAAGCGGAGAAGCTGGTGGAGGACGGCGGCTACGGCCACACCGCTTCGCTGTACATCCATCCTTCCCAGAAGGAAAAGATTATGAAGCACGCCAACGCCATGAAGGCCTGCCGCATCGTCATCAACACCCCATCCTCCCACGGCGGCATCGGCGACCTGTACAACTTCAAGCTCACCCCGTCGCTCACTCTGGGCTGTGGTTCCTGGGGTGGAAACTCGGTTTCCGAAAACGTTGGGGTAAAACATCTGCTGAACATCAAGACCGTCGCTGAGAGGAGAGAGAATATGCTGTGGTTCAGAGCGCCGCAGAAGGTATATATGAAGAAGGGCTGCATGCCAGTTGCACTGGATGAGCTGGGTACTGTGATGGGCAAGAAGAAATGCTTCATCGTCACCGACACCTTCCTGTATCAGAACGGCTATGTCAAACCGATCGAGGAGAAGCTGGACCAGATGGGCATCCAGCACACCTGCTTCTATGACGTTGCTCCCGACCCGACCCTCTCCTGCGCCAAAGAGGGCGCCAAGGCGATGGCTTCCTTCCAGCCAGACTGCATCATCGCGCTGGGCGGCGGCTCCGCGATGGACGCCGGCAAGATCATGTGGGTGATGTATGAGCATCCGGAAGTCGACTTCATGGACATGGCGATGCGCTTTATGGACATCCGCAAGAGAATCTACACCTTCCCGAAGATGGGTGAGAAGGCATACTTTGTCGCCATCCCGACCTCGTCCGGTACCGGCTCGGAGGTGACTCCGTTCGCGGTCATCACCGACGACGAGACCGGCATCAAGTACCCGCTGGCCGACTATGAGCTGCTGCCAAACATGGCGATCATCGACGCGGACAACATGATGACCCAGCCCAAGGGCCTGACCAGCGCCTCCGGTATCGACGCGCTGACCCACGCCCTGGAGGCCTATGCCTCGATCATGGCCACCGACTACACCGACGGCTTGGCGCTCAAGGCGATGAAGAACATCTTCACCTACCTGCCTGCCGCCTATGACAAGGGCGCAAACGATCCGTACGCCCGCGAGAAGATGGCCGACGCCTCCTGCATGGCCGGTATGGCCTTCGCCAACGCCTTCCTGGGTGTCTGCCACTCGATGGCGCACAAGCTGGGCGCCTACCACCACCTGCCGCACGGTGTCGCCAATGCCCTGCTGATCTGCCACGTCATGCGCTTTAACGCTGCTGAGGTTCCGGCCAAGATGGGCACCTTCTCCCAGTACCAGTACCCGCATACCCTGGAGCGCTACGCCGAGTGCGCGCACTTCTGCGGCGTCTGCGGCAAGGACGATGCAGAGACGCTGGAGCTCTTTATCCAGAAGATCGAGCAGCTCAAAGAGGCGGTCGGCATCAAAAAGACCATCAAGGATTACGGCGTAGACGAAAAGTACTTCCTGGAGACGCTCGACCAGATGGTGGAGGACGCCTTCGACGACCAGTGCACCGGCTGCAACCCGCGCTACCCGCTGCTCAGCGAGATCAAGGAAATGTACCTGAAAGCCTACTATGGGGAATAAGACAGGAGGAACAATCATGCAGGAGAAAAAGACGCTGATCTTTACAAGACCGCATAAAAAAATCTACGCCACCGAAGATAAAATTATCAAGGTGTTCGACAACAACTATAAAAAGTCCGATGTCCTCAACGAAGCCCGCAACGAGGCTCTGGTGGAGGAAAATACCGATCTGAATGTCCCGTCCCTCTCCGCGGTTTCAAAGACCGAGGAGGGCTGGGCCCTAACCCGCGAGAAGGTGGAGGGAACCACCCTCGCCGAGCTGATGACCAAAAATCCGAACAAGCTCGAGGAGTATATGGAGACCTTTGTCGACCTGCAGCTGACAGTTCACCAGCAGCGGGTGCCTACCATCAAGACACTGCGCCACAAGCTGATGGACCAGATCAACTCGGTCAAGGAGCTCGACGCCACCGCCCGCTATGAGCTGGCCACCCGCCTGCAGGGCATGCCTAAGCACAACAAGCTCTGCCACGGGGATTTCAATCCCAGCAACGTCATCGTGGACAAAGAGGGCAAGCTGTGGATCATCGACTGGGCACACGCTGCACAGGGCAATGCCTCGGCTGACGCCGCGATGACCTATCTGCTCTTTTCGCTGGAGGATAAGAGCAAGGCGGAGCTTTATATCAATCTGTTCTGCAAAAAGGCCGACATCGCCCGCCAGTATGTCAACCGCTGGCTGCCAATCGTCGCTGCCGCGCAGCTGACCAGGCACAAGCCAGAGGAGCGCGACCTGCTGCTCAGCTGGACGGATGTCATTGAGTATCAATAAACAGTGATTTAAAATAAACAAGCAGACAGGCCTGCCGTTATAAAACGGAAGGCCTGTCTGTTTGTTGTTAAGGAGCGATTTGTTGAAATCAAAATTATCTTTGCTGTGCGCGCAGCTTTTCAAGTGTTTCCTGCACGACTTTTCTGGAGGTTTCCTCCGGAAGGGTGAAAGTTTCATCCTCCTGAATGTACTCGATAAAATCAAAGAGAGCCGAGGAGAGCGCAAGGTTTTTAACGTCAAAAGCCAGAAATCCCTTCTTGGGATGATTGAAGATGACGGTAACCTTCTGTGGAGAAAGCGCCCCAAGGCAAAGGTGGGGTGGGATATCAAAACAGGATGGCTGAACCAGGTGCATATGATAGGTTCCCTCATCGCACAGCTGAAGCACAATATCCATCAGCAGGTCGATTTCCTTTTGGGCGAAAGGCGTGTAATATTCGCCCGGAACCTCGGTGAGCAGACCATGTTCGTAAAGGTCTTTTAGCCCGTTTAGGGAGAAGCAGGAGTGGGTGACCATCGAAAGGTCACGGCAGTTGGCCATGTGGTGGTTCAGATCCTGCATCATCTGCGGGGAAAGAACCGAGGGAAGCAGGTGCCCCTGCAGCAGCTCCGGCGTCAAAAACGAAAGGACGCAAGGGTGATCCATAATGCAGTAAGAGGCTTTGATTGGGTTGCCCATCAGCATCACCCGCAGATACTCCTCAAAGGAAGTGGTTTGCTGAAAGATGGGCCAGGAAGATTTTTTCTGGCTGTCAAAATATTTCTGACAGAGCTGGAGCATTTGGGGGTGGTTCGAAATGACCGCTTCACTGTAGTCGGAGGAGATGCGCATCAGGTAGCGGCTGGTGAGAATGATATTGGGCAGAAAGGCGGAGGAGCCAAACAGCGACGACGCGTGGTCATAGTAGCCATAGGGAACATAGCCGCGGCAGTTGAGCATCAGTGGTATGATTTGGCGGATGTATTCCAGATTATCAATCTCGGTTTTGGGATCGCTGTCCAGACAGAGGTAGTGCTCAATGGGAATGTTGTCAAAGCTGATGACGCTCAGACAGTTAAACAAAAAGGAAAATTGAGGCTGTACCATGATGCGGACAAATCCTTTGGGGTCCGAGGATTCCTGCAGCAGAACAAAGTGGAGGGCGCGATTGACAGCCGCAGCAGAATGAAAAATCTGACTGCTGCAGCTGGGAGAAAGCGAAAATTCCAGCGCCGGAGTTTCGATCTGCAGGGGATTTTCGTCGATGCGAAAACTTTTAAGCAGTTTCAGAACGCTGTTGCGCCTCAGCCAGTTTTCTTCTCCCATCTCCAAAATGCGGTAGGCGTTCATCAGCTGCTGGGTTTCGGTGTAGGTCAGCGCCAACGCCTGGGAGAGATTCATCACCTGTTCCTGGTCGGCGGGTTTGCGTTTGCCGGTCAGCATTTTTTGCAGCCAGCTGCGTTCGATGCCGCACAAATTTGCCAGCTGATAAATTTTGATGCTTTTGGAATCGACAAATCGGGCAAGCATTTCGGAAAAAAGGGACATGATGAAACCTCCTGAAACGAATCTATAAGAATATTATACCCTACCTGTTCCTGAAATCAAGAGAAAAAAGACGACACCAAGCAAATAAAAAGTGTCACAAAATTTGTCACACATAAGGGTAAGAATTATTTGTCGAATAATAGACAGAAAAATTGCCGCTGGGAAGGATAGAAAGCCGCTGCTCGCGCATAGAATAGGGATGACGAAAAAAACGGACAGGGGAGGGAAACCAAGTGAAGGGCTTACCGGAAGAACGGGCTGTGCGGCTGGCGCAGTACATCATCGAGAAGGACGCCACCGTCCGCCAGGCGGCAAAGGGCTTTGCCATTTCCAAGAGCACGGTACATAAAGATGTGACCCAGCGGCTCAAACAGATCAGTCCCAAGCTGTATGAACAGGTCAAAAAGGTGCTGGAGAAAAACAAACAGGAGCGGCACATCCGCGGCGGGCTTGCGACCAAGGAAAAGTATGAGCACATCCGGCAGGAAAAAAATCTTTCCAGGCAGGAATTGTCCCGGAATGATTTGGCAGATTAAAGCGTAAAAACTTCTAAAAAGAAAAATACCAAGCGGTTGAAAATAGTTTAAATATACAAAAAATGCAGGAATTAGCATAAGAACTGAACAAAAAGGTTGATTTATCGGCGGAAATTCAATATACTAGTAGACGTAATAACTTTTTCATACTTCCAGTTTTTTGTACTTCTCTTTTTGTTATGCTGTCCATATAAGCCGGCTGATGGGAGCAGGCGTATCTACGAGGCGGCCGCAAGCGCCTCTGCTATGGATGGTGTTCCCCTTTTGAGCAAAGGTTATTACAGCTGATATTGATATTTTCTTAATATTGTCTTTTTCCCGTATAAGCAAAAAGCATCGGTTCAGCGACCGATGCTTTTTGCTTTATGCGGGGATTTGGACAGAAGATTGCATTGGTTCCAGCGTCGGGCTGGCATCCCATCTGTTGTGTGCAATGATTCAAAAATAAAAAAGAGCTGCTCCATTTGGAGCAGCTCTTTGCTATCTGCGGACAAAAGCCAATTAGCAGAATTTGGATGGGTTGACCTTTACGCCAGGACCCATGGTGGTAGCCAGTACGCAGGATCTGACATACTGACCCTTTGCAGCGGCAGGTTTTGCCTTTACGATGGCGCCCATCAGGGTGTCAAAGTTCTCCTGCAGCTTCTCAACACCGAAGGAAGCCTTGCCGATCGGGCAGTGAATGATGTTGGTCTTGTCCAGACGGTACTCGATCTTACCAGCTTTCGCTTCCTGAACCGCTTTGACAACGTCAGGAGTTACGGTGCCGGCCTTCGGGGATGGCATCAGGCCTCTTGGACCAAGGATTTTACCCAGACGGCCAACAACGCCCATCATGTCAGGGCTTGCGATGACAACGTCGAAATCCATCCAGCCACCCTGGATCTTCTGCATGTACTCGTCAGCGCCGGCATAGTCTGCACCAGCAGCCAGAGCAGCATCCACCTTGTCGCCCTTGCAGAATACCATGACGCGAACGGTTTTGCCGGTGCCGTTTGGCAGAACAACCGCGCCACGAACCTGCTGCTCAGCGTGACGGGAGTCAACACCCAGTCTTACGTGGATCTCTACAGTCTCATCAAATTTAGCCTTTGCGGTTTTCAGGCAGTTTTCAATAGCTTCGGTGGTGTCGTACAGGACAGTGGTATCAACCAGCTTGGTGCTGTCCTGGTATTTTTTTCCGTGTTTCATTTTTAATTACTCCTCCTTATCCTGAGTGGTAAATGCGGAAATCTCCTCCCACCCGGGGAGTACTAGTCAACTACCTCGACGCCCATTGCGCGAGCAGAACCTGCGATCATGCTCATGGCAGATTCCAGGTTTGCAGCATTGAGGTCTGGCATCTTGATCTCAGCGATTTTCTGCAACTGTGCTTTTGTGATTTTTGCAACTTTAGTCTTGTTCGGAACACCGGAACCGGACTCGATCTTGCACTCTTTCTTGATGAGTACAGAAGCCGGTGGGGTCTTGGTAACAAAGGTAAAGGAACGGTCGGCGTAAACGGTGATGACAACCGGGATGATCATGCCGACGTCGTTTTTGGTTCTCTCGTTGAATTCCTTGGTGAATGCCATGATGTTGACGCCATGCTGACCAAGAGCAGGGCCAACCGGCGGAGCCGGAGTAGCCTTTCCGGCAGGAATCTGCAGCTTAATGAAGCCGGTAACTTTCTGAGCCATTAGTAAATTGCACCTCCATAAAATGTGGTCAGTCGGGACCTGTTTTGGTTTTTGTCCCTCCCACGGTGCCGCTTTGCGCCCTGTGCGCGGTGCGGCAGAAAAAACCCTTTCGGGCACGGCCGTAAAAACGGGTTAGGTTTTTGGGCCACCTCATCAAGACCTATTATTCTATTGTCTCTACCTGATCCAGCTGGAGCTCTACGGGTGTCTCTCTTCCAAACATGGAAACGACGACCTTGACCATGTTGCGGTCGGTGTCAATTTCTTCCACCACACCGATAAACCCGTCAAGATAACCGTCGGTGATTTTGACAGAGTCGCCAACCTCAAAGTTGACCTCTACCTGCTTTTTCTCCACACCAAGGGCGGCCACTTCCTCGTCGGACAGCGGAACCGGTTTGGAACCGGGGCCAACAAAGCCGGTCACACCATGAATGTTGCGGACGACATACCAGGAATCATCTGTCATAATCATGTTGACAAGCACATAGCCTGGGAAAATCTTGCGCTCCACTTCACGCTTTTTGTTGTCTTTGATCTCGACAACCTTTTCGGTAGGAACCATGACGCCGGCGATCAGATCGTGCAGCTTGCGGTTTTCCACTGCGTTTTCAATATCCGTTGCTACTTTGTTCTCATAGCCGGAATAGGTATGCACAACATACCACTTTGGAGTTTCAGACATAAAGTTATCCCCCCGATGGTGTAGATCGTTGCGTAAGCTTTTTGCTTAGTGGAATAAACCCACGAGGGCATTGAAGATAAAGTCGATGATTCCAATGCCAACGCTGGAGATGACCAGCACGATGATGACGACGCCGGTGTTGTTCAGCACCATTTTGCGGCTTGGCCATACGATCTTTTTCAGTTCACTTTTGGTGTCCTTGAAAAAGCGTTTGATTCCAGAGGCGATACGTTTAAAAAAGCCTGGTTTTTTCTCATCAGCCATTTTTAGCAGCCCGCCTTTCGCCTACTTGGTTTCTCTGTGAAGTGTGTGTTTGCGGCAGAACTTGCAGTATTTGTTCATCTCAAGTCTGTCAGGATCGTTTTTCTTGTTTTTCTTTGTGTTGTAATTACGCTGTTTGCACTCTGTGCAAGCTAAGGTAATTTTAGTCCTCATATCGGCACCTCCTGATTAAACGGAATTTTTTGCCTCCCTCGTAAAGGAAACGCTTGAATCTCCAACCGGACAAAGGCGAACCGCTGTCTGTTGGTGGGTGGATGGTTCATTTTTGGACATAAAAAAATAACCCTTTTAGAGGTAAAAAAATTTTACCACACAAAAAGCCCCCTCGTCAACCTCCTTTTTGCGGCTTTGGGACGAATTTTAAAATCTTTATGGATTCTGCCGACAATGCTGCGTCAAAGGGCGCGGAGGCTTGGGCTTTTTGTTCGGTTTGGTGCGGAAAATTGAAGCAAAAGGGGAAAGAAGAAGCCCCAAATCTATTTATAAGGAAAGCAAGTGCGGCAATACTACCAAGGGAAGGGGGAGAGAAATGAGCAAAATGATACAATGAGACCATTGCAACCGGACGGTTTCATGTGATACAATGAATAAATACTGCAGGGGTGCAGATATACTCAAAGGACAACAGTGTGCAAAAGCTGTTTGGGATTATCCCAGCGATACAAAAAGGAGCTGCTTTTATGACAAGCGAAAAGAAAACGCGGGTCGCCGTGCTGTTCGGCGGCGTTTCCAGTGAGCATGAAATCTCCCTGATGTCGGTCGAGTCGGTGCTGGCAAACCTGCCGGACCACTATGAGGTGCTGCGCATCGGCATCACCAAGGACGGCCGATGGGTGGAATATACCGGCCGCAACGATGAGATCACCAGCCAGAAGTGGGAGCAAGACCCCACCCTGCGCACCGCCATCGTCTCCCCGGACCGCTCCCACAAGGGCGTGCTGCTGCTCTCCAAAGAGGGCTGGGAGCTGGTGCCGGTAGACATCTGCTTCCCAGTACTGCACGGCAAGCACGGCGAGGACGGCACCATCCAGGGCCTGTTCCAGCTGGCGGGCATCCCCTTTGTGGGCTGCGACACCATCTCCAGCGCCAACTGCATGGATAAGGAGATCACCCACACCATCCTGGAGGCCCACGGCATCAAGATGGCCAAATGGCTGGTGGTCAACCACGAGAAGATGCAGCAGTTCGAACAGTTTGCCCAGCAGGCGGAGGAAAAGCTCGGTTACCCGATGTTTGTAAAACCTGCCAACGCCGGCTCCTCGGTGGGCGTGGGCAAGGCTCACAACCGCCAGGAGCTGAAAGCTGCCTGCGAGACCGCCTTGAAAGAGGATTATAAGGCGGTTGTCGAGGAGTGCATCGAGATGCAGGAGGTCGAGACGGCGGTGCTGGGCAATGCGGACGCCAAGGCGGCGGGCGTTGTCGGGGAGCTTGTGCCGGTGGTGGAATTTTATACCTATGAGGCCAAATATATCGACGGCACCACCGTGCTGCACATCCCCGGCCGGGTCAGCGAGGAAACCTCGCTCAAGCTGCGCCAGACCGCCGAGAAGGCTTTCGCCGCCATCGGCTGCGAGGGATTTGCGCGCATCGATTTCTTTGTGCGCAAGAGCGACGGGGAGGTCATCCTCAACGAGATCAACACCATCCCTGGCTTTACCTCGATCAGCATGTATCCAAAGCTGTGGGATTACTGCGGCCTGCACTATCCGCAGCTGCTGGACCGCCTGATCCAGCTGGGGCTCCAGCGAAAATAAACGCAAGAAAGGCGTGAGGGCAAGATGGATAACAGAGCGATCGGCGTTTTCGATTCCGGTCTGGGCGGATTGACAGCGGTCAAGGAGCTGCACCGCCTGCTGCCAAATGAGGACATCGTCTACCTGGGAGATACCGGAAGGGTGCCCTATGGCTCCCGCAGCCGGGAGACAATCATCAAGTATGCGCAGCAGGACATCGACTTTTTGCTGACCAAGGACATCAAGCTGGTTCTTGCCGCCTGCGGCACGGTCAGCAGCACTCTGCCCAAGGAAATTTCCAGCAAGCTGCCGGTGCCCTATGCCGACATCGTGCAGCCGGCGGCGCAGCAGGCCTGCGCGCTCACCTCGGGCGGTCGCATCGGCGTGGTGGGCACCAACGCCACTTTGCGCAGCAACGCTTTCGGCAAGGCCATCCGCAGCATCCGCGCGGATGTGCGGGTGTTTGGCAATCCCTGCCCGTTGCTGGTGCATTTAGTGGAAAACGGGATGGTGCAGCCGGACAACCAAATCACCAACCTCACCGTGCAGATGTATCTGGAGCCGCTGATGCGGGAGAAGATCGATACCCTGATTCTGGGCTGCACCCACTACCCGCTGCTGTACGATATCTTTAATCGGCTGCTGGGCTATCAGGTCACCCTGATCGACCCGGGCAGATGCGCGGCAGGATATGTGCAGCGCTACCTGATGCAGCACGACCTGCTGGCCGACCGGCAGCGGGAAGGCGTGACCGAATATAACGTCACCGATGAGACGGACAGCTTTGGCAAAACCGCCTCCATCTTTCTGGGACAGGAGGTGGCCGGAACCGTCAACCGCGTCGAGCTGGTGGAATAGACCGAGACGGACAGTCGAAACAAGGGAAGGATAAAGGAAACGGAAAATGGAACAAACACTAAATGATATGAAAAAGGACGTCCTGATCACCGTCAAGGGAACCCAGCGGGTGAGCGGGGAAACCGACGTCACCGAGATGATGACCACCGGCCGCTTTTACCGGAAAAATAAGCTGTACTATATCAGCTATGAGGAGACCGAGGCGACCGGATACAGCGGCTGCCGCACCACCCTGAAGGTTGGCCCCAGCGATAAGGTGACCATCACTCGATTTGGCTGGGCGCGCTCCCAGCTGGTGGTGGAGGCCGGGGTGCGTCACCAGTGCCAGTACGACACCGGCTTTGGCGAGATGACCATCGGCGTAATGGGCACCCGCTTTGAAAACGACTTGGGCGACCAGGGCGGCAAGCTCTCGTTCGGCTATACGTTGGATATCGAGGCCAGCGTCGCCAGCGAAAATACAATCAGCATCAATATCCAGGAAATCCTGGCAAATTAAAAGAATCGTAAAATCCCCCAAAAGAGACGCCGCGAAGCGAACCCGTTTCTTTTGGCCCCACCTTTTCTTTTTCGTAAAGAAAAGGTGGGAGAGACGACAAACAAAAGCCAACGAAAGGACGCCGCGAAGCGAGAACGTTTCTTTTGGTCCTACCTTTTCTTTTTCGTAAAGAAAAGGTAGGCTTTTGGCCTCACCTTTTCTTTTTGGCAAAGAAAAGGTGAGAGAAAGGAAAGAGGAATATGGAGAAGAAAAATTTTGTGCAGGACGCCATGCAGGAAGTGGAAAGCCTGCTGAAAAACGCCTTTGCTGCGGCAATGCAGCAGGGCAAGCTGCCTGAAAATGAGCTGCCGGCCTTCACAGTGGAGATCCCGGCCGAAACCACCCACGGCGATTTTGCCAGCAATGCGGCGATGGTCAGCGCAAGAACCTTCCGCATGGCGCCGGTGAAGATCGCCAATATCCTGGCCGAGTGCATCGACTGCGCTTCGGCACGCTATATCGACCGCGTCGAGATCGCAGGCCCCGGCTTTATCAATTTCTTTGTCAGCGACGCCTGGTTTGCCAGCATCGTCTCCGGCGTGCTGGAGGCGGGCGAGGAATATGGCCGCTCGGATATCGGCAAGGGCGAAAAGGTGATGGTTGAGTTTGTCTCCGCCAACCCGACCGGCCCGATGCACATGGGCAACGCCCGCGGCGGCGCCATCGGTGACTGCCTGGCCGCCGCTCTGGACGCCTGCGGTTACGACGTCACCCGCGAATTCTACATCAATGACGCCGGCAACCAGATCGAAAAGTTTGGCCTCTCGCTCGAGGCAAGATATTTACAGATTTATAAAGGAGAGGAAGCTGTTCCCTTCCCGGAGGATGGCTATCACGGCGAGGATATTAAAGAGCGCGCCCAGCAGTACGCCGATGAGCACGGAGACTGCCTGCTGAATCTCTCCGAGGCGGAGCGCCGCCAGGCGCTGGTCGACTTCGCACTGCCGAAAAATATTGAGAAGCTGCGCACCGACCTGGAAAAATACCGCATCACCTACGATGTCTGGTTCCCGGAAAGCACCCTGCACCAGTCCGGCGCAGTCAAGGCAGTGGTCGATGAGCTGACCAGCCGCGGCATGACCTATGAAAAGGACGGCGCCATCTGGTATAAGGCTACCGAATTTGGCGGCGAGAAGGATGAGGTCCTGGTGCGCGCCAACGGCAACCCGACCTACTTCACCGCCGATATCGCCTACCATAAAAATAAATTTGTCGACCGCCACTTCGAGCGCGTCATCAACGTCTGGGGCGCCGACCACCACGGCCACGTCGCGCGCCTGAAAGGCGCGATGGACGCCATCGGCCTGGACGGCAGCAAGCTGGACATCGTGCTGATGCAGCTGGTCCGCCTGATGAAGGACGGCGAGCCGTACCGCATGAGCAAGCGCACCGGCAAATCGATCACCCTGTCCGACCTGACCGACCTGGTGCCGATCGACGCGGCAAGATTCTTCTTTAATATGCGCGAGCCAAACTCCACCCTGGACTTTGACCTCGACCTGGCGGTGGAGGAATCCTCCCAGAACCCGGTTTATTATGTACAGTACGCACACGCCAGAATCTGCTCGATTCTCAAAAACCTGACCGCGCAGAATATCCACCCGAGAACCTGCACCCTCGAGGAGCTGCAGCTGCTGTCTGCCCCGGAGGAAAAGGAGCTGATCCGCAAGCTGGCGCAGTGCCCGCAGGAGATCATCAACGCCGCTAAAAATTACGACCCGGCCCGCATGACCCACTACCTGATGGATGTGGCGACGCTGTTCCACAAGTTCTACAACGCCTGCCGCGTCCAGGGCGAGGACGAAAAGCTGATGCAGGCCCGCATCTCGCTGTGCCTTGCCACCCGCGTCGTGCTGGCAAACCTGCTCAAACTGCTCAAGATCACCGCGCCGGAAAGCATGTAATCCCGGTGTGGCGGAAAGAGAAAAAGGAGAACAGAGATGGAAGATCCTCTTTCGCGACTTTGTAAGCCGCTCCTGACCGACGGAGCGGCCAAGACCAACCTCTGGCTGGACGGCATGCCGATGTACAGCTGTCCGGCCCAGTGGATGCTGGAAAATCCCGACCGGGTGCAGAAGCTGCAGCGCCGCTTTCTGCAGGCGGGCAGCCAGCTGCTGTGTACCCCGACCGCACAGGCCGACGCCGACAGCCTCAAGCAGTGGGACCAGCAGCAGAACAGCGACGACTACAACGAGCACCTTGCCCGCCTGACGGTGGAGAGCTGTCGTGAGGTTAATCCGCACGCGCTGGCGGCGGGCGTCATCGCGCCGCTGCAGCTGCAGGCGGAACCGTTTGGCGAGACGCCCTTCTTTGACTTGGTCAACCTCTATGCCCGGCAGGCCTTCGCGCTCAAAAGGGGCGGGGTGGACCTGCTGCTGGCCGATACGATGACCACCCTCTCCCAGAGCCGGGCGGCAATCCTCGGCTGCCGGCAGACGGGACTGCCGGTGATGGTGACGATGAATGTGGAGGAGGACGGCGAAACCTGCATGGGCAGCGACCTTGTCTCCGCGCTCATCACCTGCCAGAAGCTGGGGGCGGTGGCGTTCGGCCTGTCCTGCTGTGACCGGCCGGAAAAGCTGTATGGCCACATCGAGGAGATCGCCCCCTACGCAAAGGTGCCGATTATTGTGCGGCCGCGGGCGGGGGAGGACTTTGACAAGCTGCTCTCCCCGCAGGAGATGGCCGAACAGATGAAGGGCCTGCTGCAGCGGGGCGCCACCATCCTGGGCGGCTGCTGTTACACCACCCCGGAACACATCGAGGCGATCGGCCGGATGATGCAGACCTTTGATTTTTCCGCCGTCCGCCGCCAGCGGGAGGACGAGGACACCATCCTGATGGCGGGAGCGACCGAGCCGTACTTTTTGGACGAGTACTTCGAGCAGACCGAGCCGGTCTACTGCCGGCGGGATATGTCCGACGAGCTGCTGGAGCTGGAGGAGAGCGGCGCGGACGTGGCGACCATCCGTATCGAGACGGTGGACGACGCCTACAACTTCGCGCTCAACGCCCACATGCTGCACATGCCGGTGTCCTTTTATTCGGACAGCGAGGAGGCGCTGGAGATGGCGCTGCTGATGTACAACGGCTGCGCCTTCGTCGACTCCCGCAGCGAGCTCGACGAGCAGGTCCTCGACGCCCTGGCAAAGGGGTATGGGGCGACGGTGCGGTAAATCGACCTGACAGAACAGGCGGAGAACAGAAGCGAAAAAAGCTCCTGCTCTCCGCTTATTTGTTTTTCCTATTTGACAGTGTGCGAACAATGTGCTATTCTGATAAAAAAGGATGCTGTGATGAGCATGAGAAAAGAGGAAAGATAGATGATCGCCTGGCTCGCGACGCTTGTTCCGCTTGTGCTGCTCATACTGCCGTTGGTTGTTATTGTGGCAGCGGTTGTGGCGTTTGTAGTTTTGAGGAAAAAGAATAGACAGTGAGAAAAGGACCGGGCCTTCCTGCAAGGCGCGGTCCTTTTTTAGCGTGAAAAATTTTTAGGAAAATGAATATTTCCCGCAGGCGATCACCGTCGGATAGTCATTGACCTCTTCGGTCTGCTCCCAGCGCAGCAGCTGGAGGTTGCCGTCCTTGTCCAGCTCGATGAAGGAGGTGACCACGCCGTCGATGTCCTGGTCGTACAGTTCCCGCAGCGCCTCCGGGGTGTAGGTCGCGGTGATGCGCCAGATGCCGTTCTCCTCCTCGGTGAGGGTCAGCGAAGAAAAATTCTGCAGCGCAAAGCCGTCGCAGAGCAGCGGGCTTTTCAGCCAGTCGAGCGTCTCAGCGTACTGGTCGTAGCTGGTGTAGATTTCGCGGCTGCCCTGGCCGTAGTTGATGTTGGACTGCATCGTCTCGGCCACCTTGAGCTGCGCGTCGATCTCCATGTTTTTGTTGAGCTTGCCTTCCTCATCGTAAGCGTTGGTTAAATCATACTCCAATTCATAGGCGCCCTCGGTCCCGTCGTAGTTGAGGCGGTAGACCGACAGGGTGCCTTTTTTGCGGTCAAAATTTTGTTCCATCACATTCTGGAACACCGCGTACAGGCGGCTGTCCAGCTGCTGCGGGTTGTTTTTGAGCTCCTCGGAGGGGCGGGTCTGCAGCTCCTGCGGGAAGGGCAGGCTGGTCTGCGGAGTAGTCACCGGCGTCTCGGTCTCGACAGCAGACTCCTCTGCCTGCTGCTCGGTTTCGGAGGCCGGCTGTTCGGCGGTCTGTTCTTGTTGTGATTCCTCCTCTGCTGTCTCCTCCGTCGGTTCGGTCTGACCGTCGGGACGGCTCTCTTCCAGCTGTTCACTTGGGGAAGGGGTCTTTTCCGGCTCTTCCTCCGGGGCGGGGTTGTCCTCGCCCAGCTCCAGCGAAACGGTGTTGGTTTCCTGTTGGGAGGACTGTGTGTCGCGTCCGCAGCCTGTCACCATCAGCGCGCAGGCCAGGACAACCAGCAGACAAAACAATCTATTTTTCATGATGCAAAGCTCCTTTTTATCATCGGGTCGATCTTCTCACCCTTATTGTAGCACAAGTCCGGGTCGGGTTCCAGCGAAAAGGGAAAGCTGTAAACAATTTGCTATTTTTGTAAATGCCTTCCGCTTGCTCTATATCAATAGTGTGTTTTAGGAAGCTGTTTTGATGCAGGGAGGGGGAAGTTTTCTTTTGTGGAGAGAGAACTTTTTGAAGATTTTGGTTTGCAGGTTCTGAAGCAGCAAAACCTCCCACCGGGAGGTTTTGCTGGGTTGTACATGACGGCAGTTTGTTGGGCCCTTTTTCTCTTACAAAAAGGGCCCCGAAGGAAATCCTGTTTGCACGGATTTCCTTCTCCTTCCAAAAGGCGCCTGACGATACTGGCATTTCGAGCGCTGCGGCGCTCGACCAGCAGGCGCTGCCCGCTGGACACCCGCCACCTTTTGAAAAAGGTGGACGAAAACTTTATTTTTTTGCTACCTTCCTTTCAACTGCCGCGAAGCGTGAAGTTTTTTCTTTGCTTACTTTCTTTTTTTACCAAAAAGAAAGTAAGAGACAAGGTTCCCGAAATTTTGCAGGGCGAAGGCGGTATGATAGAGGTACCCCAAACAGTGGACAGGCTGGGGCAAAAAGGAGGCAGATCAATATGGCAGTCCAAATCGAGATCAGGGAGGACAGCGTCCTGGCGTGCCTGTCAGGGGAGATCGACCACCACAGCGCCGTCGAACTGCGCGAACAGATTGACCAGAGCGTCATCCAGTCGGGCGCAAAACTGCTGGTGCTGGATTTTTCACTGGTCACCTTTATGGACTCCTCGGGAATCGGGCTGGTGATGGGGCGCTTTCGGCTGATGCAGGAAAATGACGGCAAGGTCGTGCTGCAAAATCTGCCCGCCCCCATCCGCAAGGTGATGAAGCTGGCCGGGCTGGACAAGCTGGCCGAGTTCCACTAACAAAGGGAGGGTTTTGGATGAAAGCAAGCAATAGCATGCGGCTGTGCTTTGACTCGCGCTCGGCCAACGAATCGTTTGCCCGAACCGCCGTCGCGGCCTTCCTGTGCGGGCTGGACCCCACGGTGGAGGAGCTGACCGACGTCAAGACAGCTGTCTCGGAGGCGGTGACCAACTGCATCGTCCACGCCTACCGGGAAAAAATAGATAAGGTTTACATAACCGCCAGCATCTACCCGGACAGCCGGATCGTCATCAAAATCAAGGACAACGGCTGCGGCATCGCCGACGTCAAAAAGGCGATGGAGCCGCTGTTCACCACCGCTCCGGAGGAGGAGCGCGCGGGCCTGGGCTTTGCAGTGATGGAAAGTTTAATGGACAAGGTAAAGGTCTCCTCCAAACTGGGCAAGGGAACGACGGTCACGCTGGAAAAGAAGATTCTCTCCAAAGGCTCCGCCAGGGAAATGCTCCCCGAAGGTGAAAACCATGCGCACGATGGCCGCGCCTGAGGATGAGCGGATGACCGCCCGGCAGCAGGAACAGCGCAGCCGGATGATCGAGGAAAACATCGGGCTGGTGCACGCCTGCGCCCACCGCTTTAAGGGCAAGGGAATCGAGTACGACGATCTGTTCCAGGCCGGCTGCATGGGGCTGGTCAAAGCCACCGACGCCTTTGACAGCGAGCGGGGCGTGCGCTTTTCCACCTATGCGGTGCCGGTGATTCTGGGCGAGATGCGCCGCCTGTTTCGGGACGGCGGCACCGTCAAGGTCAGCCGCAGCCTCAAGGAGCTCTCGATGAAGGCTGCCCGCCAGCGCGACCAGTTTGCCAAGGAGCACGGCCGGGAACCGACGGTCAGCGAGCTGGCGCAGGCTTTGCAGGTCAGCGAGGAGGCAGTGGTGGAGGCGCTGGGCGCGGGAGCGCCGCCGGTTTCGCTCACCAGCGAGGAGGACAGCTCCCAGCTGGACCTGCCGGTCTCCTCGCCGGAGGAGCAGCTTTCCGATCTGCTCTCGCTGCGGCAGATGCTGACCCAGCTGGAGGAGCGGGACCGCAGGCTGATCGAGCTGCGCTACTTCCGCAACATGACCCAGGTCAAGACCGCGCAGGAACTGGGCATGACCCAGGTGCAGGTCTCCCGCCGGGAGAAAAAGATTCTGCTCTGGCTGCGCGAGAGACTCATCTGAGTCACTCATTTGAGTCACTCACCCGAGCCGTTTATTGAACGACATCTCCTTGCCGCAGGCGGGTTTTGCATCCGCCCGCCTGCGGCAGTCAACATATGGCAAATCGTACCTACTCTCGAACCGCAGAAGGGGGCAGCCATTTGGCTGCCCCCTTCTGCGGTTTTGCTGGTGCGGTAGGATGAAGGGCCTTGCAACAAAAAATTTTGAATTAGTGATATATCACTAATTCTCTCTGCCTTGATGTGTTATTCTATAGAAGAGGAGCATTGAAAGAAAGGAGGATGCTTATCCCACACGAGAGAAAATTGCAAGTCCGGATGTCATCAACTCTGTTTCGGAAACTATCATACATGGCAGAATTTGATGAGCGTTCGTGCAACAGAGAAATTTGCCATTTTATTGCAAAGGCTGCCGATTGTTTTGAAAAGAAATATGGGGCTATTCCAATGGAAGAAGGGGAGGAGCAAGAGTGAGTTGCTCCTTTTTTCTCTAAGCTTGGGAAGCTGAACGCAGTTCGGCTTCGAGTCACGCAACGCGAAACCAATTTTTCAGGAGAGCATAAGCGTGACGTGTCGACCAGCAGGCGCTGCCCGCTGGACACCCGCCACCTTTTAAAAAAGGTAGACGAAAACCTTGCTTTTGCAAAGGCTGGGTGCCGCGAGGTAAAAGCCAAGGTCATCCACCCAACCAATACGTGAATTGGGTGCAGGCTCAGCCTGCCCTTTTGAAAAAGGTGGACGAAAACTTTGTTTTTGTAAAGGCTGGGTGCCGCGAGATCAAAGCTTAGTTTTTTCACCTTTGGGGCCGGGCTGCTCCCAGTCCTCCTTATAAATCTGCCTGTAATATCAGATTCGCTTTTCCTCTTTTGCGGAGGAAAAGCTGCTGCGGATAAAAAAACATGGAGAAACTTCTTTGCCAAAGAAGTTTCTCCATGCCATTTTTGCAATCGTGAAACCACGGCCGGATTCTACAGAGAGAATGCGTCGTGGATGACGTTGACCGCCTTTTTGCCCTGATCCTGGTCGATCAGCACCGAGATCTTGATCTCGCTGGTGGAGATCATGCTGATGTTGATGTTGTTTTCGCCCAGCGCCTCGAACATGGTGGCGGCGACGCCCGGATTGGAGAGCATGCCCGAACCGACGATCGAAACTTTGGAGAGATTGTCCTTGGCAGTGACCTTTTTTGCGCCTACGGTCTGGCAGAATTCTTCGGCGATCTGCATCGCTTCGTCCTTGTGGGCGGTGGCCACGGTGAAGCTGATGTCCTTGGTGCCGTCGCGGCCGATCGACTGCAGGATGATGTCGACATTGATCTTGCTGGCCGCCAGAGAGGAGAACAGTTTAAAGGCAACGCCCGGACGGTCCGGAACCTCAAGGACAGAAATTCGAACAACGTCGTTGTCCATTGCGACGCCCTTAATCAGCATTTTTTCCACTTTGCAAACCTCCTTGACTTCGGTGCCCGGCACATCGCTGTGGATGCTCGAGCGTACTTCCAATTTTACAGAATATTTTTTGGCCATCTCCACCGACCGGTTGTGCAGGACGTTGGCGCCGCAGGTGGCCAGCTCCAGCATCTCGTCGTAGGTGATCTCGTCCAGCTTGTGCGCGTGCGGCACAATGCGCGGGTCGGTGGTGTAGACGCCGTCCACGTCGGTGTAAATTTCACATTTGTCCGCCTTCATCGCCGCTGCAATGGCCACCGCGCTGGTGTCGCTGCCGCCGCGGCCCAGGGTGGTGATGTCGTCGTAGCGGTTGATGCCCTGGAAGCCCGCGACGATGACGATGTTCTTCTTGTCCAGCTCGTTCTGCAGGCGCTCGGTGTTGATCTTTTTGATGCGGGCGTTGCGGTGGGTGGACTCGGTTAAAAAGCCCGCCTGCCAGCCGGTCAGCGAGATGACCGGATAGCCCATCTGCTCGATGGCCATCGCCAGCAGGGACATCGAGATCTGCTCGCCGGTGGAGAGCAGCACATCCATCTCGCGGCTGGACGGCTTGTCGGTGATCTCAGCCGCCTTGGCGATCAGCTCGTCGGTGGTGTCGCCCTGGGCGGAGACGACCGCGATGACCGAATTCCCCTGGTCGTATGTATCGGTGATGATCTGGGCAACATGGCGTACGCGCTCCACATTGGCGACAGAGGTTCCACCAAATTTCTGTACAATTAAGCTCATAACGTTCCCTCCGTATCAACCTGTTTGTTTGATTATAATACAAAAATGAAAAATACTGCAAGCGACAGGGCATCTTTCTTGCAAAAAACTACTTTTAGCAGAAAAAAATGGGGAAAAGTGAGAAAAAATTGGGCGGTTTTTAACAAGAGAAGATTCCTTACGGCAACTTACACCGTTATTTTATCCTTCGTACAAGAAAGATTCCTAATAACGAAGCAAGGAAAAAGAAAATGGAAAGCAAGGTGATTAGCGTGCTTGGAAAAACGATGACAGTGTAGTAGGAATAGTCATTGATGTTACACAACCCCCCAAACAATTGAGAAGACAAAAAGCTGAGAAAGTGGCCGGCCACAAATAGGGTAGGGGACTTGAGGAAGAAAAATGCGATTCCCAATAGACAAGTCACCAAAAGGGAAAGGGCATAACCCCACATACTGTGAAATTGTATATCGAACCAAAGAGCAAAAAATGAAAAGGGAATTAGGAAGAAAATTAGCAGCAGTACAGGAAGAATTTTTTTCATGGTCGTCTCCTTTCGTGTGCTGGGGGTGGAAAGCGTATCCGCTGTCCGTTACTAGTTTATGCAGGTAGGGGGAAAAGGGCACAAAATAAAAGTGGAGCAGGAGAATTTTTGTCGACGGTAATCGTGAAATATGAGAAAAAACTTCGACCCTACAGCACAAAAAGCCTGCCCAGCACCTCGATCTTTTCTTTTTGCAGCTGCTCCAAAAGCGCCTCCAGCCGCATGGGGGTGAGCTCCCCGGTGACAAAGGCAGCCTCGGTGTCGGGCGCGCCTTTGCGGGCCAGCAGAACAGGGGAGGCAAACAGCTCATCGATCAGTGCCAGCTGCTGGCGGTACTGCAGCGCCAGGCGCAGATAAAAGCGGGAAGGGGTCTGCCGCCAGTCGGCCATAAACTGCCGGCACTGCTCGGGGGTGCTGTCCTTCCAGAACAGGGTGTCGCCGCCCAGCGGTTTTGCGCAGTCGATGACGTCGGTGATGACGGCGGAGGCGGTGGGCAGCTTGCCCGCGCCCTTGCCGTAAAAGAGCACCTCGCCGGTGGCGTCGCCGTCCACCAGAATCCCGTTAAAGACGTCGTCGATGCCGGCCAGCTGGCTGTCCTGAGGTACAAACATCGGCGCCACCAGCATCGAGACAGTCTGTCCGTCCTGGCTGCGGCTGGCCTTGGCGATCAGTTTGATGACTCCGCCCCAGTCCTCGGCGTATTCGGTGTCCTCCGGTGTCAGCTTGCCGATGCCCTCGCAGTGGACCGCCTCCGGGTAGATCTGCCTGCCGTAGGCCAGCGAAGCCAGGATGCAGATTTTGCGGCAGGCGTCGATGCCATCGATGTCGGCGGTGGGGTCGCTCTCAGCGTAGCCGAGCGCCTGCGCCTGCTCCAGTGCCTCGGAGAATGAGCTGTGCTCGCGGCGCATCTTGGTGAGGATAAAGTTGGTGGTGCCGTTGAGGATGCCCTCGATGTTGTCGATCTCGTTGGCGCCCAGACACTGGTGCAGCGGCCGGATGATGGGGATGCCGCCGCCGACGCTTGCCTCAAACAGCAGCTTGACCCCGTTTTCGTGGGCCAGCTGAAGCAGCTCGGCGCCCTTCTGGGCGATCAGCTCCTTGTTGGCGGTGACGACGCTCTTGCCGCATTGCAGGCAGCGTTTGACAAAGCGGTAGGCCGGGTCGAGCCCGCCCATTACCTCGACGACGATCTGCACCTGCGGGTCGCTGACGATCTGGTCAAAGTCAAAGCAGAGCTTATCCTGCCAGGGCAGCTCGGGGTGAGGGCGGCGCAGGTAAATCCATTTGATGTCCAGCGGGCAGCCGGCCTTGCGCTCGATGCTGTCCCGGTTTTTATAAAAGACCTCGACAACGCCGGAACCGACGGTGCCGCAGCCTAAAACGGCGATCTGTTTCATGGGGAGATGCTCCTTACTATCAAAGTCTATCTGGGGGATTTTTATCAGGGGAAGTTGCGGGGAGAGAGAATTGCGGTCTCTCGGGGGGAGCGAAAGGCGCTTCGCTGTCTCTTGCTCACAGAGACGGAGGGACTACGGACGCCAAACCGTCCACCGGAAGGTTTGGCTGGGAGGTGCGTGACGGCAGTTTGCTGGGGGCTTTTCTCTTGCAAAAGCCCCCGTACAAGCCCGGGAAGTTGAACGCAGTTCAACTTCGGGTCACGCAACACAAGGCCAATTTTTCAGCAAAGCATAAGCGTGACTTAGCGACCAAAGGCTTTGCCTTTGGAAACCACAGCCTTTTGAAAAAGGCTGGCGAAAACTTTATTTTGCAGGAACTGGGTCCCGCGAGGTAAAAGCCAAGGCTCCCACCCAGCCAATACGTGAATCGGGTGCAGGCTCAGCCTGCGCGGCTGACGCGCACTACGCCGCGCAGCTGGCACAGGCGCTGGAGCAGCTGCTCCTCCTCCAGCGTCACATCGGTCATGCGGATCGATATGGTGACGGCGGCCACCCCGTCCGAGGGGATGTTCTGATTGATGGTCAGGATGTTGGCGCCGTATTCGGCCAGATGGTTGATGACCGAGGAGAGCACGCCCGGCACGTCCTCCATGGTCATGTAGAAGGTGACGATGGCGTTGGATTCGCGGGAATTGTATTCCATCACGCGGTCCTTGTATTTATAAAAGGCGCTGCGCGAGATGTTGGCCAGCCGCACCGCCTCCGAGGAGTTTGCGGCCTTGCCGGTGGCGATATATTTTTTGGCCTCCAGTACCTTTTTAAAGATTTCCGGCGCGATGCTTTCGGCAACCAGCAGATATTTTTCTTCGTTGACCATAGGGGGACTCCTTTCGGGGAAATGTATTTTTAGGGGAAACAAATGTATCGAGTATAAAGAAAAATATACCACGTTTGCTGCCCCTTCCGCAAGTGGTTTGCGCACATTTTCGGTAAAATCTGTTTTCGCGCCTCCACAAAAAGGAAAGCGGGCAGGGAAATGCAGCCAAATGGGCGGGTGGGGCTTTCTTCGCGGCGGGGAATGTGCTATAATTCTACATGTGTGAGCAGCGCCCTGCTTGCAAGGGTTCCTCAAAAGTTAGAGGGAAACACAAGAAAAATTAACAAATAAGAGGTATGATAAACTTAGAATATTTTGGTTCGGAGGGAATGGACACCATGAGACAGCGCAGCGCAGAGATCCTCTGCATCGGGACAGAAATTTTGATGGGAGACATCGTCAACACCAACGCCGCCTACATCGCCAAGGAGCTGGCGGGACTGGGGATCAACGTCTATCACCAGAGCGTGGTAGGAGATAACCCTCAGCGCCTGCGGGAGGCGCTGGAGCTTGCTTTTTCGCGGGCGGACATCGTCATCACCACCGGCGGTCTCGGCCCCACCTATGACGATCTGAGCAAGGAGACGATCGCCGCCTTTTTTGGCCGGGAGCTGGTGATGGATCAGGAGTCGCTGCACCGCATCGAGTGCCACTTCCTGCGCCAGAACCGCCCGATGACCGAAAACAACAAAAAGCAGGCGATGATGCCGCAGGGCTGCATCATCTTCCCGAACAACAACGGCACGGCTCCCGGCTGCGCCATCGAGGGCACCGGCGAGCAGCAGGGCAAGACCGCCATCATGCTGCCCGGCCCGCCTCGGGAGATGAAGCCGATGTTTGAGGAGAGCGTCAAGCCGTTCCTGCTCAAGGACAGCGATACCCGGCTTGTCTCCCACACGATGCACTTTTTCGGCATTGGGGAATCGATGCTGGAAAATTTGCTGCGCGACCTGATGGAGCACAGCCTCAACCCCACCGTCGCGCCCTACGCCAAGACCGGAGAGGTTCAGCTGCGGGTGACCGCCCGGGTCCAGAATGGCGAGGACGCCGAGGCGCTGCTGCAGCCGGTGATGGAAAAGATCAAGGAGCAGGTCGGCGGCTACCTGTACGGCATCGACGTGGGTAACCTGCAGACAGCGGCGGTGCATGCGCTCAAGACAAACGGCCTGCACGTCGCGGTGGCCGAGAGCTGCACCGGCGGCTATGTGGCCAAGCGCCTGACCGATGTCAGCGGCGCCTCCGAGGTGTTTGAGTGCGGTGTGGTCACCTACTCCAACCGGATGAAGCACCATCTGCTGGGGGTTAGCCAGCAGACGCTGGACACCTTCGGCGCGGTGTCGGAGGAAACTGCCCGCGAGATGGCCGCCGGTGTGCGCAGACTGTCCGGCGCCGAGATCGGCATCTCGGTCACCGGAAACGCCGGGCCGGAGCCGTCGGAGGGCAAAGAGGTCGGCCTTGTCTACATCGGGGTGGACAGCCTGGAGATGAGCAGGGTCTTCATGCTGCAGGTCAACCGCCGCGACCAGGATGCGCGGGAGACCATCCGCTATCTGGCCTCCTCCCATGCGCTCAGCCTGATCTTAAAGGCAGTGGACGCGATGGCAAAGGCGGAGGCAAAGAAAAAAACGCAGCGATGAGGAGAATCGCTGCGGCAGGACAACAGGGAAAAATATCAGGTCCCGCGTCGCTGACAGCATTTTTTTAACGTGGGGAGAAAGCAGGGGAAGATGAAGGGGATTTCAAAACCAGTGCGGATCGGGCTGATTGTCTTCTTTCTGGGGGTAGCGGTGGCGTCATCCATCCATGTACTGTTGTGGGCAATGGAGTCCTACGACAGCAGCCAGACCCAGCAGGAACTGCAGCAGCTCTATCATCAGGGCTCCTTGAGCGCGGACAGCTCCGGGCAGGAGCTGGTGCCGGGAGCAAGCGGCAGCCAACAGAATACCGCCTCTGACACACAATCCCCCGACGGGATGACCATGCTGCCGGAGTACCAGGCGCTGTATGAAATTAACAGTGACATTGTCGGCTGGGTCAACATCGGCAACGGCCTGTTGAGCACGCCGGTGATGCAGCGGGACAACGAGTATTACCTGACCCACAACTTTTACGGCGAGGAGGACAATCACGGCCAGGTTTTTTTGGACGAGCGCAACTCGCCGGATCTCAGCGACGACAACACCATCCTGTACGGACACAACATCACCAGCGACCGCTCGATGTTCAACGTCCTGACCAACTTCCGCGACCCGGAATTTGTGGCGGAAAACCCGGTCATCCAGGTCAACACCCTCTACCAAAAATACGAGTATGCCGTAGCGGCGGTGTACCTGGCGGCGACCCGCCCGGAGCACGGGGAGATTTTTGACTACATCAACTACCTGAAATTCAGCACCAAGGACGCGAAGGAAGCGTACATCGCGCAGATTGAAAAGCGCTCGATGCTGGACACCGGCGTCGAACTGACAGCAGACGACAAGCTCCTGACCTTTTCCACCTGCAGCTACGAGTTTGCCGACGCGCGGCTGGTGGTGGTGGCGCGCCGCCTGCGGGACGGCGAGACAGCGGAGGACTTCGGCAAGGAGGTCGTCTTGACCGAGGATCCGCTGATGCCGGAGATCTGGACCGAGTTGTTTGGATAACTTTTTTGCTGGGAGAGCGACAGCGTCTCCCAGCGGCCCCGCTGGTGAGGGGCTTTTTTGCTAGGGGGCGGGGCCCCCTCTGCACTCCCCATTTATTCTCTACCGAGGGTGGGTAGGTCCCACAGCTTCTTTGGGGGGGCTACGCCCCCACAGCCCCCAAGAGCGGGCGCTCCGCCCCGCGCCCCGGGTGACTTTCCCGTCGCGGGGAAAGTCACCAAAGGCGCGCCAAGGGCTGCGCCCTTTGGAATCCCCCGAGGGGGACGCTTCGCTCCCCCTGCGGTTCCCGCACCCCCTCGATAGGGTTTATGCCACAGAAAAAGACCGATTTGCCACTTTAAGTTTGTGGGCAAACCGGTCTTATTTTTTCCTTTGGTTCCATCAGGGGAACACTCTCTGTTTTCAATCCGTGGCTCGGCAGGGATGCCATCGAGGATGCTTGAGGGTTTAAGCTATCACAACCAATACCGCTAGGGCACAGGGCCGGGGGATCAAAGGGGGCTACGCCCCCTTCGCCGGGGGTCCAGGGACCAGGAGGTCCCTGGTGAGTCTTTGGTGACTTTCTTCTCATAAGAAAGTCACCCGGGGTGCCGAGCATGGCTTTGCCATGCTCTCGCGGAGCGCCTGCTCTGGGGAGCAGGAGCCAAGTCTAACGCCTTGCTCCCGAGGGGCAACGCCCCTCGCAAAAAATCAGCGCCGCAGCATCTCGGCGGCAAGATGTAAAAGGTCGTCGTAGGTGGAAAGCTGCCCTGCCCGGCGGCGAAAATCGGCGCTGCCGTGCTCGCCCTTAAAGTACCACGCCGCGTGCTTGCGCGCTTCCTTCATGCCGATCTTTTCGCCCTTGTAGTCGCATAAAAGCCGGATGTGCCGCAGCAGAATCTCCATCTTTTCCTCCAGCGTCGGGTCGGGCAGAAGCTCGCCGGTTCGCATGTAGTGGTCGATCTGCCGGAAAAGCCAGGGCTTGCCCTGCGCCCCGCGGCCGATCATCACAAAGTCCACCCCGGTCTCGTCGTACATCCGCTTGCAGGAGAGGGCGTCGGTGACGTCGCCGTTGCCCATCACCGGGATGGAGACGGCTTCCTTGACCTTGCGGATGATCTCCCAGTCGGCGCTGGGGGCGTACATCTGCTGGCGGGTACGCCCGTGGATGCACAGCGCCGCCGCGCCGTTCTCCTCCATGATCTTGGCAAACTCCACCGCGTTGACCGAGTTTTCGTCCCAGCCCTTGCGGAACTTGACGGTGACCGGCACCTCCACCGCCTCGCACACCGCCTTGACAATCTGTCCGGCAAGCGGAGGATTTTTCATCAGCGCGCTGCCGCCGCCGTTGCCCGCCACCTTGGGGGCTGGGCAGCCCATGTTGATGTCGATGACGTCGGGGTGAAATTTCATGGCGAGCTTTGCCGCTTCCGCCATGATCTGCGGGTCGTCGCCGAACAGCTGGATGGCGGCGGGTCGCTCCTTCTCCGAGAGAAAGAGCAGCTCTTCGGTTTTGGACCCCTGAAATGTCAGGCCCTTGGAGCTTGCCATCTCGCTGACGACATAGGCGCAGCCAAATTCTTTGCAGATTTCCCGAAACGCGCGGTCCCCCACGCCCGCCATCGGGGCAAGGCCGGCGGTCTTGGGGAGGGTGATGTTGCCGATATTCAAAATCAGGATCGTCCTTTCCGAAATGGGGTGTATCAAATGTGTTGTTGGCGTATCCGCATTATTCTAGCAGATTTTTTTGCGCAAGGCAAGCCATCGCGGGAAAAGTGTGGTATAATAGGGCAGTAACGACCGATCAGATAAAGGAGGAGGGGCAAGGATGGAGCTTTGGGACATCTATGACATCGACCGGGTCAGGACCGGCCGCGTGGCCCAGCGCGGCAAACCGGCGTCCGAAGGGGGACTGGGGGAAGGCGAGTACCATCTGGTGGTGCACATCTGCGTCTTTAACGGGCGTGGACAGCTTTTGCTGCAGCAGCGCCAGAAGGACAAGGAGGGCTACCCCAACCTCTGGGATGTCTCGGCGGCGGGCAGCGCCCTGGCCGGGGAAAACAGCGCCGCTGCCGCTTCCCGCGAGCTGCGCGAGGAGCTGGGGCTTGTCCATGACTTTACAAAGGAGCGCCCCTTTTTGACCACCCACTTTGAGCGCGGTTTTGACGACTGGTACTTTATCCGCATGGAAGCGGATATCAGCGACCTTCGCCTGCAGCCGGAGGAGGTGCAGGACGCCAGGTGGGCGGACCTTGCCGAGATCGAGCGGATGCTGGACAGCGGGGAGATGGTCCCCTACTACCGCGATCTTGTGCGGCTGTGGTTTGTGATGAAGGACCACCGCGGCTCCACCACCCACGAATAACGCGCTTTTTGCGCCATCGATACAGAAAGGATGTTTGCATGAAACTGCTTTGTCTGGATTCCAACAGTATTCTCAACCGCGCCTTCTACGGCGTCAAGCTGCTGACCAACAAGGACGGCACCTACACCAACGCCATCTTTGGCTTTATGAATATTCTGCTCAAGCTCCTGGGGGACGTGCAGCCCGACGCGGTGGCCTGCGCCTTTGACCTGAAGGCCCCCACCTTCCGCCACCAGATGTTTGACGGCTACAAGGCGCAGCGCAAGGGGATGCCGCAGGAGCTGGTCCAGCAGCTGCCCCTCATCAAGGAGGTGCTGACCGATCTGGGTTACCCCATCCTGACCAAAGAGGGGTATGAGGCCGACGACATTCTGGGAACCCTCTCAGCCATGTGCGAGCAGGAGGGCCACCAGTGCTACATCGCCACCGGCGACCGGGACAGCCTGCAGCTGATCGGCAAAAACACCACTGTCCTGCTGGCAAGCTCCCGCGCGGGAAAGAGCGAGACGGTCGTCTGCGACGAGGCATATTTCCGCGAAAAGTACGGCACCGAGCCGCAGGGACTGGTCGACATCAAGGCGCTGATGGGCGACAGCTCGGACAACATCCCCGGCGTGCCGGGCATCGGCGAAAAGACCGCGCTCAAGCTGATCGGCCAGTACGGCACGCTGGATGCGGTGTATGAAAACATCGACACCCTGCCGGTGACCAAATCGGTCAAGGCAAAGCTGGAGGCGGGCAAGGACAGCGCCTACATGAGCCGCACCCTGGCCAAGATCGACCGCGCAGTGCCGCTGGACATCACCCTGGAGGACTGCAAGCCAAAGCCGCGCGACGAGGCAGCTCTCTTTGCGCTGCTTTCCAAGCTGGAGATGGGCAGCCTGATTAAGCGTCTGGACCTCTCCGGCGAGTACCAGCCCGTCGCCCAGGAGGGAGAGGAGGAAGAAAACGCCCCGCTGCCCGAGGTGCGCTATGTGGAAAAGAGCATCGACGAGCTGCTGGAGCAGGCGGGGGAGGAGGCTGTCCTGAGCATCCTGGCGCTGTGGGACAAGGAGGATGAGGAAAACCTGAATCTCCTCGCCGTCTGCGCCGGGGAACAGATCATCCTGCACCGCCCGCAGGAGGGCGCTTTGTACGAGCAGCAGCTGATCCGCCTGTTCAATGCCCCCAACCCCAAGGTGACCTTCGACTGCAAGAGCCTCTACCACTGGACGCTGCGCCGCGGCAGCGCGATTGCAAACCTTGCCGACGACATCCTGCTGTCGGCCTACCTGCTCGCGGCCAACAACAACGGCTATGAGATTGACCGGCTGTGCGCGGAATATTCCGCCGGGCGGCGGGCAGAGGGGATGCCGGAGGAGATGGAGGAGGACTGCCGCAAGCTGCTCACCCACTGTGCCAGCCTGCTGCCGCTGCACGAAAAGCTGAGCGCAGAGATTGCAGCAAACGGGCAGGACAAGCTGCTGCACGAGATCGAGCTGCCGCTCTCCGAGGTGCTGGCCTCGATGGAGGTCTGCGGCTTTGCGGTGGACACCGCGGCCCTGACCGAATACGGCAGGATGCTGGACGAGAAGATCGACGAGTATCAGAACCTGATCTACCATCTGGCGGGCGAAAAGTTTAACATCAACTCCACCAGGCAGTTGGGCGAGGTGCTGTTTGAGCATCTGGGACTGCCCACCCGCAAAAAGACCAAGACCGGCTACTCCACCAGCGCCGAGGTGCTGGAGAGCCTGCGCGGCAAGCACGAGATCATCGACGCGATTCTGGAGTACCGCAAGGTGGCAAAATTAAAGTCCACCTATGTGGACGGGCTGCTCAAGGTGGTCGGCAGGGACGGGCGCATCCACACCCACTTCAACCAGGCCGATACCCGCACCGGGCGGCTCAGCTCCACCGAGCCGAACCTGCAGAACATCCCGGTGCGCACCGAGCTGGGCAGCCGCCTGCGCGCTTTCTTTAAGGCCAAGAGCGGCTGCGAGCTGGTGGACGCCGACTACTCGCAGATCGAGCTGCGGGTGCTGGCGCACATTTCCGGCGACCAGCACATGATCGAGGCGTTTAATTCGGACGAGGACATCCACACCAAGACCGCCTCCCAGGTCTTCAAGATGCCGCTGAATTTTGTCACCCCGGAGATGCGCCGCCGGGCCAAGGCGGTCAACTTCGGCATCGTCTACGGCATCGGGGCGTTCTCGCTCTCGCAGGACATCGGCGTCACCGTCTCGGAGGCCGACCAGTACATCAAAGACTACCTGGAGACCTACAGCGGGGTGCGGCAGTACATGGAGGACACGGTGGAATTTGCCAAGGAGAACGGCTACATCGCCACCCTGTTTGGCCGCCGGCGGGCGCTGCCGGAGATCTCGGCCCGCAACAAAAACATCGTCAATTTCGGCAAGCGGGTGGCGATGAACACCCCGATTCAGGGCACGGCGGCGGACATCATCAAGATTGCGATGATCCGCGTCTACCGCCGCCTGATGCAGGAAAACCTGTCGGCGCAGCTGATTTTGCAGGTGCACGACGAGCTGATTGTGGAGGCGCCGGAGCACGAGGTGGCGCAGGTGGAGCAGCTGCTGAAGGAGGAGATGGAGAAGGCCGTCTCGCTCAAGGTGCAGCTGAAGGCGGACGTCGGCGTCGGCAAAACCTGGATCGACGCCAAATAGGCGGCATGATGCCGCACCCAATTCGCGAGCGGGGCTTCTACTGAGCGGGGGTTAACGTTCTCGCGGAGATCGCTTGCCTCCGGCTGCGCTCGGCGGTATGATGCCGCGCCCAATTCGCGAGCGGGGCTTCTACTGAGCGGGGGTTAACGTTCTCGCGGAGATCGCTTGCCTCCGGCTGCGCTCGGCGGTATGATGCCGCGCCCAATTCGCGGCAGGCTGAGCCTGCACCCAATTCACGGCGGCATGATGCCGCGCCCAATTCACGTATTGGCTGGGTGGGAGGCCTTGGCTTTTACCTCGCGGCACCCAGTTTGTGGAAAGAAAAAAGTTTTCGTCCACCTTTTTCAAAAGGTGGCAGGTGTCCAGCGGGCAGCGCCTGCTGGTCGAGCTCCGCAGAGCTCGAAAAACTTTATCGTTCAGGCGCCAAGTCGCGCTTAATCTTTCTGCAAAATTTTGCCCTGTATTTGCGCGACATGAAATTGAACTTCGTTCAATTTCCCGGGCTTGTGCGCGGGCTTTTTGTAAGAGAAAAAGTTCCCGGCAGACTGCCGTTGCAAACTGCCGTTTTGCAGTGCCCAGAAAAACCTCCCAGTGGGAGATTTTTCTGCTGTAGAACCGAATCCCCCGCCGAGGAGAGCAAAGCGTTTCTTCGGATAAGGATGCCGCTCCGCCTATTCCTCATCGGAGGAGGGGGGGAAAAGCGCAGGGCACAGCAGTTCGAATCCCCGGGCGGCCATCCGCTGGGCAGCCTCCTCGGGGGTGGTGTGCCAGCGCTGGGCGAGGGCGCAAATCTTTGCGTATAATTCACCGTCCACTTCCAGGTCGATGGTGATTCGGTTTTTGTTAGAAGTTTGATTCATATTGTCACCAGCCTTCAGGAATCGCACTAAACGGTGCTCTATTGTATGCATTATAGCATCAAATGGTGCGCTTTGTCAACCGCGTTTGAAAAAATAGGAGAAAAATATGCTTTATGTAAGAATGAAAAGTCTGCGCAAGGAAGCGAAGTTGAGTCAGGTTAATCTGGCCAAGGATCTCTTGATGCACACGACAACCTACCGCAGATATGAATCTGGCGAACGAGACCTTCCGATGGAGGTTGCTATCCAGATTGCCGACTACTATCATGTCAGCCTGGACTATCTGGTCGGCCGCAGCGAGGAGCGGGAACTGCGTTAGCAGTGAATTTTCAACTTTTGCCGGTGGGATTGTGGAAAACTGCCGCCCTGCCGCGCGGACTTGTCAACCGCGCAACGGGCTTGTCAACCGCGCAAAAATCTGCTATACTCCAACCGAACAATAAGACAACGAGAGGAAGATTGTCATCAAGATGGATGAGCAAAGTCAAAGTCAACCGATCAACATTGTGCCGATGGGCCCGGAGCATATCGAAACGCTGGCCCGGCTGGAGCAGGTCTGCTTCTCCTCCCCGTGGAGCTTCGACGCGCTGGCCGGCGAGCTGTCCGACCCGCTGGCGGTGTTCCGCGTGGCGACGGTGAACGGGCAGGTGGCCGGCTATGTGGGGATGCAGCACATCCTCGACGAGGGCTATATCTGCAACATCGCCGTCTTTCCCGAATACCGGCGGCACGGGGTAGCCACAGCGCTGCTGCACGCGCTGGATGCGTACGCAAAAGAAAACGGGATGGCCTCCATCTCGCTGGAGGTGCGCCAGTCAAACGAGGCGGCGCAGCGGCTCTACAGCCGGTTTGACTTTGAGACGGTGGGCAGGAGGAAGCACTTCTACCAGAACCCCACCGAGGACGCCCTGATTATGACCAGGACCTATTGATTTTGAAAAGAGGGAAATCATTTGAAGATACTTGCAATCGAATCCTCCTGTGACGAGACCGCCGCCGCGGTGGTCGAGGACGGAAGAATCATCCGCAGCTCGGTCATCGACTCACAGGTGGAGGAGCACAAGCTCTACGGCGGCGTGGTGCCGGAGATCGCCTCCCGCCGCCATGTGGAAAATATCGGCGCGGTGGTGCAGAAGGCGCTGGACGACGCCGGGGAGACCTTCCAGAGCATCGACGCGGTGGCGGTCACCTACGCTCCCGGCCTGATCGGCGCGCTGCTGGTGGGGGTCAACTACGCCAAGGGGGTGGCGCTGGCTTCCGGCAAGGAGCTGATTCCGGTGCATCACATCCGCGGGCACATCGCCGCCAACTACCTGACCCACCCGGACCTTACGCCGCCGTTTTTGTGTCTGGTGGCTTCGGGCGGGCACAGCCACATCATCCAGGTCAACGACTACACCGACTTCACCATCATCGGCCGCACCCGCGACGACGCGGCGGGCGAAGCGTTTGACAAGGCCGCGCGGGTGCTGGGCTTCCCCTATCCCGGCGGCATCCACATCGACCGCGCCGCCCAGCAGGGCAGGCGCGGACAGTACAAGCTCCCGAAGCCGAAGGTCAACGGCTCGGACTTTGACTTCAGCTTTTCGGGGCTCAAGACTGCGGTCATCAACATCTCCCACCACGCCCAGCAGGTGGGGGAGCAGATCGACGTCAACAATCTGGCGGCGGACTTTCAGGGCACGGTGGCGGACATCCTGACCGACCACCTGATGCGCGCCGCCGAACACACCGGCGCCAACAAGATTGTGGTTGCCGGCGGCGTCAGCGCCAACAGCGGCCTGCGCGCGGCGCTGAGCAAAGCGTGCGAGGAGCGGGGCTATCCGCTCTATCTGCCGCAGCTGAGCCTGTGCGGCGACAACGCCGCGATGATTGGCTCGCAGGCGTATTACGAGTACCGCGCCGGCGTGCGGGGGGATCTCTCCCTCAACGGCGTGGCGTCGATGCCGGTGGACAAGATTTTTTATTGATCCCCAGCGGGGATTCCCGGCTTTTTTGCAAGGGGCGCTGCCCCTCGGGAGCAAGTCGTCAGACTTGGCTCCTGCTCCCCAGTGCGGGCGCTCCGCATGAGCATGGCTTTGCCATGCTCGGCGCCCCGGCCTACTTTCTCGCGTAGAGAAAGTAGGCAAAGATACGCCAGGGACCTCCTGGTCCCTGGACCTCCGGCGAAGGGGGCGGAAGTAAAAGCGTTCCGCTTTAACTTCTGCCCCCTTTGATCCCCCGGCCCTGTGCTCTAGCGGTATTGGTTGCGGGAACTTAAATCCTCAAGCATCCTCGGAGGTAAGGAATCTGCCGCGCCACGGATTGAAAACACAGAGTGTTCCCTCGATGAAACCAGAGGAAAAAACAAGACCGATTTGCCCACCAGCTCAAAGTGGCAAATCGGTCTATTTTTGTGGCAGAAGGTAGCCCGGCGCGAGACGGAGCGCAGCGCAGCGAGCGCGAAAAGGGCGGCGACCACGCACCGGGGGATTCCAAAGGGCACAGCCCTTGGCGCGCCTTTGGTGACTTTCCCCGCGACGGGAAAGTCACCCGGGGTGCCGAGCATGGCTTTGCCATGCTCTCGCGGAGCGCCTGCAGGTGGGTGCAG